>ODAI014733872.1_pt1 | contig 18232 bp, 13 predicted proteins | sample 1539321 | NCBI WGS metagenome assembly ODAI01 (sample SAMN02144231, study PRJEB22623) | gut metagenome | biome: sheep rumen | host: Ovis aries | place: New Zealand | reverse complement strand
TTCACGAGCGAGGGCTCGAAAAATGCAGACCTTTACAGGCCGGAACGGTCTGAAAGGCAGGGTGATACCCACATTGATCCGAAAGGATACTTCTGAAACATGGCAAATCCAGTCATAAACTGTATTCAGTTGTCAAGGAACAGGCATTGTTTAGCTGCCGGAGTCGGGAAATCCCGACTTTTGGCGACCATATCATACTAATTATTAATAATGCGTAGACAAAGCATCTCGTTAGGAAAGCTACTTTTGACAATCATATAAGTGCATGGAACATCAAACCCTTTTCTGTTCAATATCTAATCTGCTTTAAATTTTCTACAACTTTCATCTTAGATACATCATATCCGCGAGACTTTAGTTTTGAAGCGTTTTGTGAATCAATAATAGCTTCACAAAAATCAGCCCCACTGAGATCTGCTTCTGTAAAATCTGCTCCGAAGAGATTTGAACCATAGAAATTTGCACCACTAAGATTTGTCTTGACGAAACTTGTTGCTAACAAATCTGCTCGACAGAAATCTATTCCACTAAGATTTAATCCATTGAGATGAGCAATACCCAAGTTTGCTTCTCTTAGTTTTGCTCCACAGAGATTTGCTCCGAGAAAATCTGCTTTTATGAGACGTGCCCTTAAAAGATTTGCTCCACTAAGATTCACTCCTCTGAGATTTGTCTCTACGAGAGCGGCACCAAAGAGATCTGCTTCACTAAGATCCGCGCCGATGAGATTAGCACAACTGAGATTAGCACAATGGAGAGATGTATGGCTAAGATTTGCTCCACTAAGATCTGCTCCATTAAAGTCAATCCTACTAAGATCCACGCTGCTAAAATTTGCATTTCTCAATATACTCGATCTTAAATCATATTGCTTTAAAGCCATATGATTTACATGTTCTCTGGTAACTGCCCTTCCACAGATACTTCCTATTGAAACAATATTCCAGAATGTATTATTGGCTCTCTCTAAAGGTGTAGTAGACCTTTCTATATTTATATGCATTTCGTCAGATGGTCCTTGTATAAAGCCATCTGTCTTCTTTAAAATACTGTAGGATTTGTCAAATGCCTTAGTAATTCTCTCTCTATCTTCACTCTGCTCGAACAGTTCTTTTATATATGATAGTGTTGTTCTGTCTAATCGCCTCCGTGCAAGATACGATAAGTTTTCCTTAAGTTCAACTATAAGTTTCTCTGAATCACCTGCCGCTTCCCTATACCACCTCGATATTTCATGAGCAAGGAAATACTGGTAAAAAGTTCTATGCAAGAATCCAACACGCTTTTTTCCATTGTGTGTCGTGTAAAATGAGAACAACCAGGAAGATTCACTGGAAATACTTGTTTCAGCAGTATCATTATTATCGACAAATATCCTCAGTGCATGGTTTTGAAGCGCTCTTTTTGTTCGAGTCTCATCATCCTCTGTTCCTTGTCTTCTTCTATGTCTGATCCAAGTGACATGAAACAGCCTATCATATATCTGTGTAATTGACTTCTCTGTTGTAGGCAAATACTGTGCATCGACTATCAATCGGAAAATAATAGGTATACCCAAAATCTCTTTTAAATCAGCCCTCTCTTCCAGTTCTTTGTAAGAATTAAGATAGTCTTTAAGATCTTTCGCTTTTTGAGCAGAAGATTTACGGCAATATTCAATATACTGGCCAATCCATCTAAGCTGCTGTTGTTCTGTAATGAGCTGAAGGCGCCAGATCGGTATGCTTGTACCACCCTGTAGCGAATAATAAACTGCGTCGGGATCTACTGCCATATTTCTGCTTGTGATAACAATATGTGCTCCAGTTTCCTCCTGAAATGGGACGATTTCGCTCACTATGAAGTATTTTAGATTAAACTTGGGGTACCACTCTATCAGCTCGTCAAAGCCGTCTAAAAAGATAAGTGCATTCTTACAGTCATTTTCGTCCAGTATGTGCTTCTGACTTTTCCTATTATTACCCCAGCTAAGCAGAGAATAGAGATTAAAAGACTCGTTTTCTATTGCGTCCGTCATAGCTGGATTGAGCGAGAAGCAGAAAACGTTTGACACTTTTCCTGCCAACCAACCATTTTTATAAAAATCGCACATAGCCTTATGACATAAACTGGTCTTGCCATGACCTGGCTCACCACTGATTATGGCTACTTTTTCCTCACCATCAACCCATGACTCAAGGTATTCATGAACAGTTTGTCTTGTTCCGTTTACATCAATAAAAGGTTCGATATAGCTCTGCTGAAGAGAAATATCACCAAAGAGCTTACTTTTTGGCTTTTCAGCAAACTGTTCATATACATATTCATAAAACTCAGAATAATCGGGCTTGTCATCATCCGCACTCCTAAAATACATTTCCTTGACATACCTAAATGGTTCTAAATCAAGGCTAGTTTCTATCATGCTTTTTGTCCACCAATGAAGCGTAATATTACAGTCCTTAGCAGTATCTTCAATTTCCTGAATGTATTGCGGTTCTTCACCTATCTTATGATCCTTATCCGGTTTATTCTTGCTGATAAAAAGATAGAGATCAGTAACGTTCTCTTCTAAGGCCCCCTTTATGCTCTCAAGCAAATCTTTTTTATGCTGAGATAACTTTGTTGATTCTTCATAGTACTTGGCCTGATATGCGTAGCTCTTTCCATTTATAAGAACAGGGTCAGATTCTATTGCTCTCTGATTAATCCTCCGATTTACACCACGTGACAATCCAAGATCAATACAAAACATTAGCGTGGCAATGTCTTCAAATACCTCATTATAATTTTTCGAGTACTTATATTCTAACATCTTTAGATTTGCCATAGCTCTGCACCTCTCTTGCCATCACTTAAACCAAGTTGTTATTGTTTATCAACTCTTTGGTCTTACGTGAATTATATTATGTTTCTCCGAACATCACAAGGAACTGCGACAATCTAAAATCTGTATATAATACATGGATTATTTAAATCTGAATGATACTGTATGAGAAATGATTCAAATAAGGGCAAAGAGAACAGTTGAAGAGTTGTAGGACGGAAGGGTATGAAGCTGAAAAATCTCTTTAATGCATAATTTTCCCCATATACAATTTTTAGTCCCTTTACTATCAGCCATAACTATAGAAGAATTGTATAATAAAGGGATTTGACTCAGGAAAAATACGTAGATACAGGATTACCGGTATATACAAAAAAATAACCTTTTTCATTCTGACATATTGTAAAAGGGTGAAGAATTGACCCTGAATAATCTATATATAAAAAGGAAAAATGAAAGTATGAAAGAGTCATTGTTTTTCAAAGTAGTTAACACACATTCCGATGAAGCAGAGGATGGTCATGAAATAGTGGCGGCTTTTAAATCGAATGCTGATGCACAATATTATGTGACTTATAAAAAAATCAAGGAGAATCGTTTAACTGGATATACTATTAGCGGTTCGTCCTCTGAAGCGATTAATAGAATTTGGGGCTCGAATGTGAGAGTATTTTTGCTTCGTCTTTGCATTAAACTTTTTATCAAGATTATCTCCTCTGTCGATAGTCCGAATGAAAATTAAGAAAGGCGTGAGGTAATAGAGGGAGAGCAGTAAAACTGTTCTCCCTCGCATTTTTATATCATTGACTTTATATGTGAATTCTAATTGATATTCCATAAGTAGGATAGTAGTAGGCTAATAACTCAGTCACTGTATTTTTGAAAATTCTCAGCCTGTTCAATGATATCATTATAGACCTTCTCGTAGATTTCAGGCGGGGTTGGTGGATATCCATGCTTCGCCAAAATCATTATGATGTCTGCCTGCATCAATGCCTTGATCTGCATGCTGTTCGCCCAGTCAGAGTACTTTTCCTTATCTTTCAGGGCAGCTCTGATTTCTTTCGCCAGTTCGATGTTCTTATCATCCGGATACTCAAATTGGAATTTATCTGCAACAGCAACGAGAATGTCATAAAAAGCCTTTTCCTCATAACTTATACCCATCTCGTTGAAGGAGTCTTCTTCTTCCTTCAACTGGTTCATGAGGTCAAGCAATTGATCGGCCACGTTATCAAGAATGCTCTTGATATAGTCGGCATCGTTCATGCGGTTATTGTAGTCGTCCAGTATCGCCTGCAGCCTGTCTTCAAAAGAGACAGCTTTGATCTTGTTGACCTTCTTGAATTCCTTCACTTTCTTCTTCAGGAGCTGTGCCAGGATTTTTACTTTCGTATTTGGAAGTTTGATCCTACTGATCCGCTCCAAATATTCTTCACTGAACAGGTCAACCGCCTCGGCATCCATATCTGTATCCGTGGAGAAGACTTCTTCAACTCCTTCGGAAAGGATTGCACCTTCCATCATTTCGCGCACATGTGCATTCATGGTATCCGTATCCGGAGCATCACCCTTTGTGAGTTTAAAAAGAATGGATCTCACAGCCTTATAATAGTAAATCAGGTCCAGTTCGTATTTACTGAAATCCCTCCCGGAGTTGCACAGGTTGAATGCTTTGGAAAGCCTCAATACGTTGGACATAAAGCGCTGCTCCAGATCCTTCGTTTTCTGTATGAACTCAGCAGCCTCGTTCAGGCACTGCAGTTTCTCGCCTGGCGTTCCCTCAAAGTATTTCCTGTTATCAAATCCATGCATCATGGCGTCCAGTACTTCCAACTGATTTCTGACTACACGAATCGCCGCCTGTACGCTGTCTTCATCAAAACTTTCTTCCCTAAAATCCGTATAATTACGGAGCGCTGCAAGAAGGCCCAGCTTAATGCCGATGAAATCAACGATCAGTCCGCTGTCCTTTCCGGTATAAGACCTGTTCACGCGGGACACTGTCTGTATGATGGTATGGCTTTGCGTAATCGGCTTATCAATATACATCGTATCCAGGAACGGTACATCGAAGCCTGTGAGCCATAGATCCACTACGATCGCTATCTTGAAATTACTCTTGATATTCTTGAATTGTGTCGCCGCCGTTTTCCGGACAGAATCATTGCCGAGCAGATCATACATATCCTGAGGATCGTCCTTTGACCTCGTAGCCACGAACTGACACATCGGCATCGGAATCAGTTCTTTTTTGTCACTCTCAGATAGTTCAACGCCGTCCGGAGCGACTTTCAGTTCAAACCATTCAGAGCGTTTCCGCCTCAGGATCTTATAGAACTTGAAGGCAATTGGCCGGTTCATGCATACAAACATACACTTACCGGCTACAGTAGATCCTTCACGAACCCGCGTTTCATAATGCTCAATAAAATAATCTGCAACGGAATTCAGTACATCATCATCGCCAACAATGGCTGCCATATTCGTTACCGCTTTTTTGCTGGCGTCGACCTGATACTGATTGCTTCCGGCGGCCAGGCACTGCTTGTAGTATTCTTCGATTTCTTGCACTTTAGAATCATCCAGCGTAGCCCTCGCCGGTCTTCCGTCATATACGAGACGAACTGTAATGCCATCCTTGACAGAATCTGTCATTGTATACTGGTCAACAACAGGACCGAATACATCCATTGTGGCATCTACAGGTGTTCCCGTAAAGCCGATGTATGTTGCCTGCGGAAGAGCCGTATGCAGGAACTTGGCGAAGCCGTAGCGCTTCAGAACTTCATCGGACTTCAGTACCAGCTTCATATCCAGATTGTTGCTCGTCCTATGCGCCTCATCAGAGATGCAGATGATATTCTGACGGGTGCTGAGTTCACCGAACTCGTCAGCAAACTTCTGAATCGTCGTCAGATACACGCCCCCGCTGGCTGTTTTTGCAAGGAGCTCTTTTAACTGTTCGCGGCTGTCCATCTCGATTACTGTGTCATCCCCTATGAATTTCTTAGAGTTCAGGAACTGGCGGGATAGCTGGTCGTCCAGATCGGAACGGTCAGTGATCAGCAATATTGTAGGCGACGACAAGCTTGATTCATGCATGATAAGCCTTGTCAGGAACAGCATGATGAAGGACTTGCCGCATCCGGTCGTGCCGAAATATGTACCTCCTTTTCCATCTCCGATGGGTTTCTGATGATGCAGTACGTTCGCAAGTAGTTTTCTTGCAGCAAAATACTGCGGATAACTGGCAACGACCTTCATGTTCTTGCCACTATCGGTATCTGGGAAGTAGATGAAATTGTGAATTATATCATACAGGCGCTCCTTGCGGAACATTCCCTGTATCATCGTATCCAGAGAGTCAATCCCGTCTGCGGGCCTATCGCTGGCTTCGATACGACGCCAAGAATAGAAATGCTCGTAATCCGCGAAGATAGATCCTGCCTTTGTATTTACGCCATCGGAGAGAACTGCAAAGCAATTGTATTTGAACAATTCAGGAATATCCCTCATGTATCTGGTCGTAATTTGGATATAAGCATCATGGATTGTCGTGTCCTCTTCAATAGCGGTCTTGAATTCCATGATTACAACGGGCAAGCCATTGATATAAACAATGGCGTCAGGGCGGCGCGTCGCCCTTGGTCCTTTGACAGTCATCTGATTGATAATCTTTACGATGTTCTTGTTATTTTCCACATCGAAATCAATGAGACGCAGATGGAAATCCTTTGCACTGCGATCTTCGCGGACAAAGGTCTCACCTTCAACCATCCTCGTGAACATGGCTCTGTTTGCACTGTAAACAGGCAGGGCAGAGGCATAACGGAGATTGCGGATGATAGAATCGATCTCAGACTGCGTAATTCCATGCGGTTCATATTTCACCGCGAGAAATGCAGAAAGATCTTCTTCAATTAAAACGTCTGTTAGTTCACGATGCAGATTATCACCAGAGACGTAATCATAGCCTTCGGCCTTGAACTTGTCTATAATAGCCTGTTCAAGCACAGCCTCAGAAAAAATAGCTGGCATAGACATCACGCTCCTTTTACTAATTGGTTTAAAAACAGCACAGCCAATCTCTCCAATTTGCGAATTTCCCTGTTATTACAGTCAATGGTTTGAAACACGGATTTATAATAGGCACCTATTTTGGTACATTCATCTTCAGATGGAACAACCATTTTAATCTGCTCTAAATCAGCAGATACAATTGACGGATATGTAGAAACACTATTCTCAGCGATACTATGGAGAACATTAACAACAGAATTTCGTGTCAACCACATATATATAATTTCACTGCAAACAGATGCATTACTTATCATAGACATTACGGCAAATCCTGTTGAAACAATCATATTTTCAGGTGGATTGAAGATTAAACCATAGTGCCTCAAATTCGGCCTAACCGTTGAATAAACTATATCTCCGTTAGAAACCTTTCTTCTTGCTCGACTTGGGATTTCATCAGTGTTCGTATTCAAAGTTTGCAAACCACTTATATAGTTATTCGTGATACTCCCCGTATCCAGGTACAGCAACACATCATCTTTACCTGAGAATGTTGCAGAATTTGCTTTGCAAAAATCACCAACAGTTGCAACCTTCCATCCATCAGGAATAATATCACTGACATTCAATCCATCAGGAATATAACACCCAAAAATGCTCTCAAAATGCAAAGATACCTGTTCTTCCAATTTCTCATTCATCTTCCGCAGCAACTCAATCCTGTCCGTGATGACCTGATAGTCATGGACGATCTTGCGCTGTTCAGAGATTGGTGGAACAGGAATAGAAATACGGCACATCTCTTCCCACGGAAACAGTTCTGTAGCACTTCCCCATGAATTGTATCTGGCATATCTATCAAATTCTGGATTGAGGAAAAACAGATAAAGGTAATCTGGGTCAAGATAATCTCTACTTTCAGGCTTAATCCGAAAAGGAATATTATTAAACGTAAACAGAATATTATGATTAGTGTCATTATAAGCCATTCCAACCTTTTCGCCATTTCGAGACGTTCTCGGATTATAGATGAATTCCCCTGGTTCCAAGATATAGAATTTCGATAAATCAGCATACTCAGGTCTTGCTTTTGTTTCCATTAAAACCTTTGTATTGGTTATTCCCATGACATCTTCAACACCATACTCCAACATGCTATTACGTCTATCGATTTGTTCTATGTATAATCCTAACAATGCCTTATTACAACTCATACCCCAGTCCTTTCATCACTTCCAGAAGGTCTTGCCTGGACTGCTGCTCCTGAATAAGCAAATCCTTCAGCTCGCCTTGAAGCTGAGCCATCTTTTCCTCATATCCTACAGACTCGTCACGATTGACGAATTCAATGTAACGACTCGGAACAAGACTATAATCTCTATCAACAATATCAGCCTTTTTTGCAGAATAGCAGAACTCGGGAACATTCTCATACTTGGTCGGGTATCCTTCAAAACGCCAAGACTTGAAACGGTCTACGATTACAGCACGGTCTTCGTCAGTGAATTCGATGTACTTTTTCTCATAAGGATGCCCCATCTGACGAAGATCCATGAAAAGGACTTCGTCTGTACGATCACGGAAAAGAACTTCGCCATCAGGACGTTTTTCTGTCCTTGCACGCTTATTCTTGTTCAGCATCCATACCGTGACTGAAATATCTGTCGTATAAAACATTCGATTTGGAAGAACAATAATTGCTTCCAGCATGTCATTATCAATAAGACGCTTACGAATTTCATATTCGTCACCACCAGCAGACAAAGCACCATTCGCCAGCAGGACCACACCGACACCATTCTGTCCAAGTTTGGACAGCGTATTCAGCAGCCAGCCATAATTCGCATTGCTTGTCGGAGGAGTAGGATATCCGTTCCAACGAGGGTCATCTACCAACTGATTGGCTTCACGCCAATCCTTCTGATTGAACGGCGGATTTTCCAGTGAGAAGTCTGCTTTCAAATCCTTATGCTGGTCGTTCAAGAACGTGTTCGCTGCCTCTGCACCAAGGTTCGCAGAGATACCACGGATAGCCAGGTTCATCTTTGCCAGACGCCTTGTCGTATCGGTCAGTTCCTGACCATAGATAGAAACATTCAGGCGATTGCCTTTATGCTCATCAACAAAGCGCATAGACTGGACGAACATACCTCCTGAACCGCAGGCTCCGTCATATACGATGCCAGAATACGGCTCAATCAGCTCGCAGAGCAGGGCAACAACCGTGCGGGGTGTATAGAATTCACCCTTGCCCTTGCCCTCCTTTAAAGCAAACTGACGCAGACAGTATTCATATACCTTGCCGAAAACGTCTTTGTCTCCACCGACTTGGAGCTGGATTCCATTAACAAGATCTATCAGAGAAGACAATCCGCTCGGATCCATGTGCAGACGGGAATAATAATTATCCGGTAAGGCGCCTGCAAGGGAAGGATTCTTTGTCTCGATCTCATGAAGTGCTGTATCAATTTTGATAGCAATGTCCGACTGCTTTGCATTCTTCATGATATACGCCCATCTGGCACACTCTGGAATATAGAATACATTGTCCTTCGTGTAGAAGGGCATCATCTCAAGAAACGCTTCCTGACCGTTCTTTTTCATCTGTTTGCGATGAGCATCAAAGCGGTCATTTGCGTATTTCAGGAAAATCATTGACAGTACAACATGTTTGTATTCAGCAGGCTCGACTTTTCCTCGCAGCTTATTCGCTGCGTCCCAGAGTATCTGCTCTATAGGCTTTTGTTCTTTTGGTTTTACTTTTCTTTTCGCCATGTTAATCACCCCTTCCTATTTTTTATTTTATGAATCTGTTTCGCAAAGCAACCAGTTCTTTTTCTATATCCTGTAATTGCTCCTGCTTTTCATTATATTTGCTGACCAGCTGTTTAATGCTCTCCTTCTCAAGTGATTCCACCACCGGAACAACATATTTAGCAACCGAGAGTCCATAGTCTGCGCGTTCAATTTCCTCGATCGTGGGAGCTGACGAAAGCCCTTCAATCACTGCCCTTCTCCGATATATATCAACAATTTTGTCAATTCCCGCATCATTGATTAGGGCCCTTCCGTGTTTCTCTTTTCTGAACAGACTCTTTGCGCTTATCATGAGGATGTTATCATCATTACGATTTTTCTTCAGGATCAGCAGGACTGACGGTGCATATGTGCCGGGAAGACATCCTTCCGGAAGCTCAATAATTACATCGATAACATTCATTTCAAGAAGAATTCTTCTTACGTTCTGTGTTTTTCCTCCTCTAAATAAGAAACCCATCGGGAGAAGAATGACCGCCTTACCATCATCTTTGAGCTGATTAATGCAGTGGAATACAGGAAGGCCGTCCCCATCTATGTTTTTATCTGGAATTCCGCCGCTATAATAGACTTTATCGGTATAATCTTTGCTATATCGCACGGAAAAAGGTGGTTCAGAAACGATCCTGTCAAATTTGGTTTCATATTCTGTTTCCAGCAATGTGTCACTGCACTCAACCCGTCCAATGTTTTTCTGTCCAAGGATACATAAAATTGCAGCAATGGAAGCTATTTTCAAGTCTATGTCGCGGATATGTATTTTGGTGTCTTTGGCAGCCGTTCTATTTACAGAAATACCAGATCCGCAAAAGCCGTCGTATAATGTCATCGATGAATCGCACTCTAACAGCTTTGCTTCGAGTTTTGCAAGTGATACATTTGTTGAGCATTCACTCATTGAACGGCCCGCCCGTTCTGTCGACTTAAGAATCAGGTATTCGGCGATATCGTATAATTCCTCTTTTGATTTCACTGATATAGATGCAATAGCTGTGAAAATTCTCAGGATTATTTCTTTCGGCATTTGTCTTATTAATTCATAATAGGGCTTTCCAAGGATTCCATAATCGATATGATACTTCTTCTCATATTCATCAAGAACATCCTGTACCTTGTGCGCTTCAAGTAAACTTCCGTACAGCTTTGAAAGAAATGGAAGAGAACAATTCATTTCGTACTTGAATCCCATTTTCCCTATGAATATTTCATGTCTTTCATGATCACTTATTTCCGGAAAAGCATTTCCTATTTCTTCCCAAATCATATCTGTCTGCTTGAGGAGCAATGCATATAATGTCATATGACAGACATCTCTGATATCAGCAACGCCCCGAAGCTTCTGATTCATCGTCCAAAGACTCTCTGCTTGATTCATCATATTCATTTTCTTCCCTCCGTACTTGCTACGATAATATTTTCCATGATTTCCTGCTCAAGGACGATCATCTCCTGTAACATACGCCTCTTTTTACCACTCAGCAAAAATGCATTTCCGATATCTTCCATGTCTTCATCCGAAATAACCGGAAGGTTCAAGTCCTTTAGGTCCGCAATCCGTATCATCGGACGGATGGAACCGGCAACCCGTGCTGCGAGACTTTCCCTTACTGCTCTTGTATTCAGAAACGCTGTTAGATAAGTACTGCTATAAACCGTTCCTTTAAGACGAATAGCGGCGCAGAAAGAGGGAATCGCAATACCTGTTTGCTCGTCACTGATCAAAGCCGATTCATACGGAGTAGAAAGCTTGATAATAATATCTCCGCATTTTGTACATTTTTCAGGATCAATTTCTTTTATAATCCCCACTTCACTCAATTCATCTTCTATTACCATCCCATCACCAATGGCTTTCGGAATCAGGACTTTCATTTTTCGCAAAACCTTTTCGGATCCAGAATCCGCAGAAATACGTGTCATATTTTGTCCGCTAACAATATCAGCAATTTCGCCTAACTTCATAACTTACTTCCCTTTCTTTTTTTCTGTAATTTTATTTACGTACGTTCTCCATGTGATAATAATACCAGTACGTAAATAAAATGTCAATATAAAATTTGTAATTTTATTTACGTACAGAAAAAGGAACATCCTATGGATGTTCCTAACACAAATTTCTTATATAACCGTTCTGTAATGTGAATCTGTTATATTTTCCTGCTTGTACTGTTTGAAGAGTTTGTCGAGCGTTGTCCTACTGATATTTAGCTCTTTAGCTATAGACATCTTTGTCCCATCGCGTCTCATATATCTATCATAATATTCTCCAATATTCGGAACAGAGACAGCCTTGCGGCCTTTATACTTACCCTCGCGCTTAGCAATAGCAATTCCTTCCCGTTGCCGTTCTAATATCATTGCACGTTCGAACTCTGCTATCGCCGCCATCATAGTCATCTGGAGCCTTCCTGCCGGCGTGGATGTATCGAAGTTCTCTTTCAGGCTCTTGAATTTCGCGCCGGCATCTTCTATTGCCTTAACGGTTGCCAAGAGATCTGCCGTAGACCTTCCAAGACGGGAAAATTCCTCCACGTATACTGTGTCATCCTCCCGGACGTATTCCAGCATCTCCTGTAGCTTTGGTCTGTTCGTGTCTTTTCCGGAAGCCTTCTCAATGAACCATTTGTCTATATTGTAATCTTTCAGCGCTTCTCGTTGCCTTGCCTCGTTTTGCTCCAGAGTAGATACCCTGACGTATGCTATGTTCTTACCTTGTGCCATATTATCCCTCGTTTGTCCAAATAGAATCTTAAATATTGATTTCAATATGTCTATTAATTATAATTCAACTCTATTTTAACATAATATCATAAGATTCACAATGTCCATTTAAGGTATGCCCTATTTATTCATCGTTCAGGAAAACAACTCATTTCATGACCAGTACCATTTTATGATTTTCATTCTTGTGGTGTGTTGCTCCATCGAGGATTAGGTGCTATTTTTGACAGTCTGAAGGGTTTCACAAAGATGCTTGGTAGATCGAGTTAGCCTGAATACTTCTGTAGTGGCAATGGTATCTCCTTCATTTACGATATCAAGGAGCTTCTGAAGTTCGACTCGGTCTGTTTTCACCCTGATTCATATTCCCAGTAAATATATTTATCATCAATAACTCCGGGTGCATAGAGCTCACGTTTTTGTCTGTCAATGTCCTGACGTGCCTCATTTGTAGAACAACGAGCAGATCCGTAGATCATATAATTAGTCCTGTTTAGGAAAAGTGAGGCTGATTTTCTTTTACAAAAATCAGCCTCTTTTCAGATGAATATAATAATACTTTCAGTTTCTATGAAACCATCTCATTTCTTGCACAGTATCATTTTATGATTTATTCTCTTGTAGTTTTGCTCCATCCAATATGACTTCGCTCAGGTCGGCTCCGCTCAGCTTGGCTCCGCTTAAGTCGGCTCCGCTCAGGTCGGCTTCGCTCAGGTCGGCTTCGTTCAGGTCAGCTCCGCTCAGGTCGGCTTCGCTCAGGTTGGCTCCGCTCAGCTTGGCTCCGGGCAGGTTGGCTCCGCTCAGCTTGGCTTCGCTCAGGTCGGCTCCGCTCAGGTTGGCTCTGCTCAGCTTGGCTCCGGGCAGGTTGGCTCCGCTCAGGTAGGCTCCGGACAGGTTGGCTCCGCTCAGGTTGGCTCTGCTCAGGTCGGCTTCGCTCAGGTCGGCTTCGCTCAGGTCAGCTCCGCTCAGGTCGGCTTCGCTCAGGTTGGCTCCGTTCAGCTTGGCTCCGGGCAGGTTGGCTCCGCTCAGCTTGGCTTCGCTCAGGTCGGCTCCGCTCAGCTTGGCTTTGCTCAGCTTGGCTCCAGGCAGGTTGGCTCCGCTCAGGTAGGCTTCGTGCAGGTCGGCTCCGCTCAGCTTGGCTTTGCTCAGGTTGGCTCCGCTCAGGTTGGCTCTGCTCAGGTCGGCTCTGCTCAGGTCAGCTATACTCAGGTAGGCTCCGCTCAGGTAGGCTCCGCCCAGGTCAGCTCTGCTCAGGTCGGCACTAATAAAGTCAGCTCTGCTCAGGTCGGCTCTGCTCAGGTCGGCTTCACGCAGGTTGGTTTCACGCAGGTTGGCTTCGCTCAGGTTGGCATCGCATAGGTTGGCTTCGCGCAGTTTCGCTCCGCTCAGGTTCGCTCCGCTCAGGTCGGCATCGCATAGGTTGGCTCCGCTCAGATTCGCTTCACATATATAGGCTTTGGTCAGGTCGGCTCCGCTTAAGTCAGCTTCACTCAGGTCGGCTTCGCGCAGGATTGCTCCGCTTAAATCTGCTTCACGCAGGTCAGCTTCACGCAAACCGGCTTCACTTAGGACAGCTCCGCTTAGGTCAGCCTCGCGCAAGTCGGCTCCACGTAGGCCGGCTCCGCTCAGGTCAGCTTTGGGTAGGTAAGCTTCACTCAGATCAACTTCACCCAAGTCGGCTCCGCGTAGATCAGCCCTACGCAAGTTACTCCCATTCAGAACGGTTTCGCGCAAATCGGCTCCGTTCAGGTTCGCTCCGCGCAGGTCGACTTTGCGTAAGTCGACTTCACGCAGGTCAGCTTTGCTCAGGTCGGCTTCGCGCAGGTCGGCTTCGCGCAGGTCGGCTTCGCGTAAGCGGGCTCCGCTCAGTTTAGTTCCGCAGAGGACGGCTCCACGCAAGTCAGCTCCGCTCAGGTCGGCTCTACTTAGGTCTGCATCACTTAGGTAAGAACATCTTAAAGACATCCCAGAACAAGAATATTTAGACATCAATTCTATAACTCGCCCTGTTAATTCCATCTTTTTTTGAGAAGATTTAACTTGAAAAATATTATTACAAGCCGAAACGGCATTCCAAAAAACATTGTTCGCTTTATCATAATTACCGATTGATTCTTTTGAACCAGATGAATTCTTGTACTCAGAAAGAAAGGCATCTGTTTCATCAATCGCCTTAAAAATCTGCATATGGTCTATATCTTCGTTTTTTGCCCTTAAATAGAGATTATATAGAACATCAGGTTCCATATGCCTCGGCCACAAGTATTTCAGAAAGCTTTCTCCACCTTGACAATCCGTTACTGATTTAAGTTTTTCATAGAAAAATTCACTGAGGAAATATTGATAAAATGACCTATGGAGAAATGTTATGCCATATATGTCTGCCTTGTCCTGTCCCGATTCAACTTCCGGAGTGTGAAGATAATACTGATACAAATATGCATTATTGTAGTTTATATCTTTTAATTCTTTTTTATTTAATTCTGTACAGTCATCATCATATACAAAAATTCTAAACGCTATTTCTTGATATATTGAATGCAACTGTTCTCTTTGATCTCCTAAGCCTTGACGTAACAGTGTTTTATCAAATAATTCGCGATAGAGTTCAACACGATTACCTGATAACGGTTCAAAGCAGTTTTGAATAATCATGCGGAGTAAAATAGGGACTTTTAATAGTCCTGCTATGTCTTCATTTTCCTGCAATTTTTTGAAAATATGCTTATAGTTCCTTAAATCCGACGTATCGATTCCTTTATTTTCACGAAGGCTGATTAATTCATTTATCCATGCGGTTTGCTTCTCTTTTGTTAACGGCGACAGAAGTATGACTTTATTTTTCAGCTCTCCTCCGTCACTAAGATTGCAGATGATTTCAACCTCTCCACCTTTAAATTGAGGTTCCGTGTAGAACTCCTCCTGTTCCAATGCTCGTGTCCTCGAAGTGACAACAATGTGCAATTGATATTCCTGAGCCATTTGATTAACCTGCTCATAAAACTGGTTGTTTGAAATGCCAAGCTCTTCCAGCGAGGATTTCAATTCATCAAATCCGTCTAGGAAAACAAGGCTGCCTTCTATATCGCCTGGTTCAATCATATTACTGCGATTTCCGGTTATGCGCCCCCAACTGAACACCTTTTCCAACGTCAACATTTTGGGGTTTACCATTCCTGGAATCCCCTGAGGGTTCAAGCGGAACCAGAATACTCCGTTGGCTTGAAGGTATCGCCTCATTTTTCTATAATCAGCGACCGCCTTTCTGCACATGCTTGTCTTGCCATGACCCGGTTCACCTACGATCCAAAGGACACCGCTTTTTCCTTTCGAGCAGAACTCTTCCAACAGCTGCTCTACATCACCTATTTCGCTTTCCGACTTGAAATAAGACGGCTGCATATATAAATCTGCGAGACTCTCTTCACCAAGAAGCATATTGCCTGTATTGGGTTTCTCGTAAAGATTTACAACATAATCGTAGTACTCCTTTATGTTCTTCTCAAAAAACAAGTTTTTAATATGGGCGTATTTTGGCATGTCAAGGCTGGTTTCTATCATGCTTAGCGTGCACCATTGCAATATAACGGAATGATGGCTTGCAACATCTTCAATTTCTCTTATGTATCCCGCCTCTTCCCCCGTATCAGGAACCGTATCTGGCAGATTTTTGTTTATATACAGGAATAAGTCTGTGACATTCCTACTTGCTGCCCTCTCTATGCATTTGATAAGATCCTGCTTATGTTCAGACAGTTTGGTTGATGCGTCATAATACTTTGCCTGATAGGCATACCACTTCCCATCGATAAAAACAGGATCGGATTCAATGGCTCTCTGGTTGATTCTTCTGTTGACACCTTTATCAAGACCTAATTCCGTACAGAACATCAAAGTGGCAATGTCTTCAAATACTTCACGATAATCTTTTGAATACATATACTTTAATTGTTTGATTTCAGCCATAATCCCACCCCTCTCAGCTATTAACGTACGCAAATCTTTCATCATTATTCATTATATAGCAAGGACTGGAGTGCGGAAAGGCACAATATACAGTCTCAATAGCGGTCAGGTGATGTCAGTATCATTCGAATGATTACATATACTGCATGGGTAATGATCAATACCACAATCAAATTCCACGGTATAAATGTCAAATAATCCGCAAACCAAACAATTAGAATGAGCGAGATCAGCGCAATGAGTACACTCCAGCTGTCAGCAAAGAACTTTGCATAGAAAGCCCCGGATTTGAATAATCCATTTATATTAGATTTATTGTCGATGTTTTCTAAAATCTCACACACAGAAATAGACCTCCTGCGCTCAGCGAGTTAAGAATAAAGCACATAAGGCGCTGACGTAAGCGGTCTATTACCATGTTAATCCGAGCAATCGATTATGCATTGACAACGATTCACTGTAGACTTTATGGAATGGAAGCCGCGATCATGATAATCATGGGAGTTCAAAAAATGAATACAGATGCTGTCGGCTATCTGCTGCTTGGATGCATATCATCAATCAGACAGGAAAACAACACTATCGAAAAACAATGGAAAATTATAAATACCTTCTCAAAGAGCATACTGCGTTTTATATCAGGACAAGAATATTTAGAATTGTACTATTATAGATCATAGAATGCACCATAAAGTGCTTTTGCTATCCCATCCTCATTGCACGTGTCAATGTATACTTTAATAGGGAACGAGTTATTATCAGGGTCAATCTTGACCTTCAAGCCAAGGGCTTCAAGCTCCGGCTTGCTCTTTAGCCTGCTTGTTTTGTATGGGTTAAGCCATGCATCACCATCACGAAAATGCACTCTTCCGATTTTTCTTCCGTTAATTGTGAGTGTTGCCCTGTTTGCCTTATCGCGGGGGGAGAAGGAATAAGACATTATCAGTTTCTCCTTATAAACATATTCATTCTGTACCACCGATAGATTCTCAATAAGTGTCCATACCTACGACAATTCATCAGCCAGAACTTTTTTCAGAACGTTAATAATTCCTGAAATACCGTCTTCGTTCAGGCTTCTTCAGCCGAAGAAAGCATAATTCGATATTGCTTTATTAGATTATAAAAGGTTCCTTTTTTCAGGCCCGTCAAACTGAGAAACTCAGCAGATGTGATTTTCTTCTGTTCCCATTTTAAATAATTCTCTGCCCAGTTCTCCGGATAAGGTATCCTTGTGCGTCCCAGCGGTTTTTGGTTTTCCTGAGCAGCCCTTATCCCCTGTCTTTGTTTCTTTTTGACATTTTCTATTTCAGTGTTTGCAAGAAGGGAATATGTTTCTGCTAAAAGATTTACCGGTGAGCATTTCTCATTTTGGCTGGATGGAATATCGGCAACGATCAACTCAATGTTATTCCCGCATAGCCAATGAAGTTCTTTCGAGATTTCTCGATAGTTTTTACCCAGACTTGATAGGGAGTCAATACAGAGTGTATCGTTTGTTTTTTGCAGCTCAGTTCTGAGAGTCATATAAGTGCTGGCGGCCTCTTTTTGCAGGGAGTCTTTGTCAATAATGATCTCGTCCTTTAGCGCTCCAAGTCCGTAAAATACAGAATATAGATCTTCAATACTTTTCTTAGCAGTAAGCCTTGCATAATAAATCATATATGCACCTCATACACAAGAGATTCTTTCAAGACCTCTAATACCTGTTGTTCAGCATGAACAGCAAATACGAATGTGTGTATTATATAATATAATGCAGGGCTTTAGCATGGCCACCGGTAAATTTTCCAATTATTTTTTCCAGAAATGCTTTTGGAACTGTACTCCTGTGAAAGCTTCTGCCTTTTCCAGGTTCATAATGACTTTCGTTCCTGATTTCTTAGCGCAAATATCTTC
>ODAI014446873.1_pt1 | contig 18232 bp, 16 predicted proteins | sample 1539321 | NCBI WGS metagenome assembly ODAI01 (sample SAMN02144231, study PRJEB22623) | gut metagenome | biome: sheep rumen | host: Ovis aries | place: New Zealand | reverse complement strand
TAACTAAATATAAAAAATAAATAACATAAATATTAGCCGATTCAGGAACAGTTCCATTTATGAAGCAATTTAAGAAGAACATTATTAATAAACCAGCAACAAAAATAACAGTACCAATTTTTTGATATACTTTTTTAAACATCGACACTATTTCACAAATTTTTTCTTCATCATGTCGAGCCATTGGTCCATATAAACTATACACTATTGCAGTACTAAAACCTAATTCAGCTACATTAAGAACACTAAGGATAGATGCACATAAACTAGTAAGACCAGTAAATTCAGCTCCCAGAACCCATAATAAAACAGTTCTGTTTATAAATGGCAAAAATATAGAAACTAATCTATTTATCAAACCAGCATTTATATTTCTAATTGTATTTATAGTTCTACTATTTTCCATTTTTTCCTCCTATTTTCTATTAAAATAATTATAATAATCTCTTAATGTCATACCTATATAACCACTATCTTTAACATATTTAAAAATAGATTCAATTATGCTATATAATCGTTCAATATCTTGCTCACTTTTAAAAGTTGGACTTCCTCCTGGCATTAATTCAGAAGAATGTATCATAAACATTATACAATGATTATCATTATTACACAAATCAATCACTTTTTTCATTTCTTTTATATTAAGAGATGAATACTGATTCGGTCTAATCCATTGATATCTGCCAAAAACTAATCGTGTCACTTCACCGCAAAAATTAATAATATTTTTTATTCTATTAGATTGAAATACATGAATTTTTCGAATTGTAACAGGGACTTCTAAAATGTTAGTGTTTTCAACATAATAAGGAGATTCAGAAAAATCTTTATAGTTAGTTCCCGGAAGTCCAGTACTACCTAAACAAACAGTCCAATCAAAATGCGGAGTTACTGAGCAATCAACTAAATATCCATACTTTTTTAAAAGTTTAAAATAATCTTCATTTGTAGCCCACCTACCACTTCTATGAGAAACTGGCCTTACACCAAATTTCTCCTCCAATAGATTTGTTAATTTTTTAATTTTTAAATCCATAATTTCCACAGGATACTCAATTAAATAATCTTTTTCATTATTAATCTTATTTAATTTATATTCAGGTGGATTATACCATGCATGTAAATGCATTCCTATTTCACACAAATGATTATCCTGTTTCTTTTTCATATAATCAACAAAAAAATTATCATTAGCCATCTCATAATTTGTTAACCATACTGGTTTAAAATTATATTTTTCGGCTAATTCTTGAAATCTCGGTAAAAATTTAGAATTTTTTGTAGATATATCATTTGTTTGCCATTGGTCATCACCTTCAGTATCAATAGTTATTAAAAAAACTTTATTATTTTTCATTTTGATATTCCTTCCAATATTTTAAATATATTTTCTTTATTTGTTGTATTGATGCATCCAAATCATATTGCTTAATTTCAGCTTTCTTTTCTCCAATATATTTCTGATCTAACAATGCATTAGCCCAATCACTAAAAGAACTGTTTTTCTGCATTTGTTTAACTTTATTAGTAACAATACTCTCAGAAGGCACACCATCAGAAATAACACAACGTAAATTACAAGCTTGAGCTTCCAGTAAAACTAAAGGTGATGCTTCCGTTTCAGAAGACATACATAAAATATCTGCTGCACAATATAATGGAACAACATTAGATATATTTCCAAGAAATTTAACATTCTTTTCTATTTTTAATTCTTTTACTAATCTTTTCAAATTTTTTAATTCTTGTCCAGAACCAGCAATAAGTAAATATGCATTATTATTAACATTTAATACTTCAGAAAAAGAATTAATCAAAATATCAAATCTCTTAACTCTATCAAGTCTCCCAACTCCAATTATTATATATGCATCATTTGGAATTTCTAATTTTTTTCTTGCTTTTTCTTTACTAATTATTTGCTTTTTTATATTAGCAAAATCAACACCATTATAAGCAATTTCATAATTATTAAAACCATAACATTTTGATGCCAATAATGCTTGTTCTTTATTTAAACATATAGGAATGAAACCATCATTATTAAAAGCTTTTTTAGCTAATTCTAATAGTTTTCCCTTATATCTAGTTGGATTACTATGTAAAGTATCAAAACGAATTGGAATTTGACATTCCTTAATCGCATCTAAAGTTTCATTTAATAGTGCTGTTATATGTATATGAACGATATCTGGTTTATCCTTTTCCAATGTATGCTTTACTAATTTTTTTATATGCTTCTCAGTATGTATTTTAGATAACAAGGGTAATTTATTTATAATATCATTTTGTAAATAAACAGCATTCAACTTTTCGTTTTTAATTATTTTATTATTAACAGTTCTAAAATCTTTATTTAAAATAATTAATTTAAAATCAATATCAGGATCATTATTAAATTTTCTAAGATAATTAAGTGCAACTTTTTCAGCTCCACCATTTCCCATTGTAGCAATTATATTAGTAACTTTTACTTTAGCCATTTCTAACTTCCCCTTTTTTATGAACTCTGTTAACTCTAAAAATCGGATTTTTAAAAAGATTTAATCCAAGAGTAGCTATTTGTTTAACTTCAATATTATTTTTCCATAAAATATAAATTAATGATAATTGATCTCTATATGATGCAGTAGCTAAAAATTCATTCCACCATTGTTCTAATATATTTTTTGACATTTCACTTTTTAAATCAACCGCAATTATTCCACATTCTACCATACCATATTTTTCAGGAACACCAGCATCACGATATTTTTTAAGTTGAGATTTTATATTTTTACTATTTCCTTTTTTTGATATTTGACACACTTTTCCCTCTTTATATATACAATTTCTCAAACTATGGTAATGAAATGCTAAACCATAATTATCATTGATTCTTCTTAGGCATTTAATTGGATCAGATATAGGTTGTATATTACCATCAACATATATAGCATAATCATAATTACAATCTTTAAAAATAACATGTGGATTCATTTTATAATACCTGTTAATTATAGTATCAGAATTATACTTTTTCTTTATTTCATCCGGAATAATTATATTTTTCCAAACTTTTGATTTAATATCTTTAGTTGAAAATACAATATAATCAATATTAGGATTTATAAACAATGGATCATATAATAGATCATAATCACCTGCAATACATGTATATACAACCACTTTTTTATTAGAATCAAGCTCATTATTAATATCCAATAATTCATAATTTGGAGCAGAATTATACTTCCTTAATCTAATCATCATAAGTAGATTATTTAAAATTATTTTCAACTTAAAGCTACATAAATACTTTTTTAAATTATTGGATTTTAAACCAGAAAGATATTCATTTGATTCTTTAATATTAATATAATCTAAATTAAGATTTTCAATTATTTCTAATAATTCATCTTGATTCATATAAACACCTACTAACTATATTTTTATTTTTTTACCTTCTTTTATACCAGACAACATCGCTTTAAAAAGATCAATTTTGCCAGAAAAAATATATATAAACGACACAATAATCCTAGTTACATAAAAGAATAACCAAGAAAACACACCTTTTGTATACTTTTTATACTTCTTCATAAATAACATTCGATTACGAGTAGCCCATTTAATAGAAAAAGCACTTTGATTGCCACCTGAAGAAGCGCTCACTTTATGATAAATTATTGCATTTTCACATAAACCAAGTTCATAGCCTTTTTCCTTGACTTTAACACAAAAATCAGCATCCTCATAATACATAAAATATTCTTCTGGTAACATACCAACATTTTTAAAAACTTCAGCTTTTATTAGCATACAGCAGCCTGTAATAAAATCAGTATATACAGAGCTACCTTTTGATAAATTAATATATGGTTGGTTTATATTATAATGTACTGCAGTACAACTTAACCAATCAATTTTACCACCACAGTAGTTTATTAATTCTTTATTATTGAAATACATTATTCTAGCACCCATAATTCCAATTTTATCATCACTGTCAGCACTTTCCAATAAATTAAACAAAGCTAAACTATCTATTTCAGTATCATTATTTAAAAGCAATATATATTTATAATTATTATCAAGAGCATACTTAATACCGATATTATTACCAGCAGCAAACCCATCATTACTATTTGATTTAATTAGTTTAATATTCTCAATTTTTTCTAAAAATTCCAAAGAATTATCAGTAGAATTATTATCAACAACTATTATTTTATAATTATATATTTTTTGACTTTTTTTAATACTATTTATGCAATTAATTGTATCTTTATATCCATTATAATTTAATAAAATTATTGCCAAATTATTATCCATAAAGTCACCTCTTAAACCATTATTTTCGTTTATTTTCAAAAATTTCATTTCGCCAATAATTCAGTACATCTTCAATAGTTTGGTTTATATCATACTTTGGAGACCATCCCGTATCTCTAACTAACTTATCAATATTTGGTGTCACTATTGGTATATCATTAGGTCGAAATTTATTCTTATCTATTTCAACTTCAATATCCGAACTAGAGCATGAAATTACTTGTTTCAATATATCTTCAATTTTTATAGAATTATTATTTCCAACATTATATATTTCTCCAGGCTTACCATTCAATAATAATAAATAATAAGCATCTATAATATCACGAACATCAGTAAAACTACGAACAGCAGATAAATTACCAACTTTTATAACATTATCCATTAAACCAGCTTCAATCATAGCAACTTGTTTGCAAAAATCACTTACTACAAATTGAGAAGACTGCATAGGTCCTGTATGATTAAAACTTCTAGTCATAATAATATTCATATTAAAATATTTTGAATACAATCGACCAATTTCACCTTGAGTATATTTACTAATTGCATAAATATTTTCAGGAATACACTTATCATTCTCGTTTACATAAGGGCTTTCTTTAACACTACTTCCATACTCTTCTGAAGAACCAATTAATAAAATGCGAGAATCATTGCAATATTTTCTAACAGCATCCAATAAATAAATAGTTCCAATTGTATTTACTAGCATTGTCTCTGCAGGTTCATCCCATGATTCTTTAACTGAACTCAAAGCAGCTAAATTAATTATAAAATCCGGTTTTATTTTATTTATAGTTTCATGAACAGCCATTTCATTAGTTAAATCAAGTTTCAAATACTGAACATCATCATCACATAAAATATAATCAGTGGATTGCATCGTACCATATATCTTATATTCACCAATTTTTCTTAAATATTCAATAAAATATTTACCAACAAAACCACTTGCTCCTGTTATTAATATTTTTTTCATTTTTTATACACCTCATAGAAAAGATCTAAATACTTTCTTGCAATTGCTTTATTTTCATAACATTCAAATTTTATAGGAAAAGGACTAACATTTTGAATTTCTATGATTTTTTCTTTCCAATCATTTATGTTATAAGGATCATCAACATAGTTACATTTATTCATGGTTACCTCAGGCAAAGAAGCACATTTAGTTGACAATACCCTACTTCCTAGCATCATCGCTTCTATTGGTGGCATACCAAAGCCCTCAAAAATTGAAGGAAATAAAAATACATTACAATTTTTAATCAAAGATGTTTTTTCAGCATCTGATACAAAATTAGTTATAACAACTTCATTTTCAATTTCTAATTCATGTATTTGTTTCATCAAATTATTTTTATTAGGACCGCCAATACCAGAAATAACAAGTTTTTTAGGTATTACTTCAGATGAAGTTTTCAAATCCTTAATTAAGTTTAATAAAGTAATAAGATTCTTGTGTTTATGCATTGAGCAAATTGTATAATAGTATTCATTTTGTTTAAGATTATACTTAGAAGCCAATTCATCAAATGGCGCAACATTGTTAAAATCAACATTAACTGGTATATACAATGGATGTATATTATCCCTACATTTAAAGCAATTTAAAATATCATCTTTTGTATATTGCGTAGTTGTAACAACACCTTCACAATTTTTTAAAACTCTTTTCCATGCAAACTTAAACCAAATTCTTTCATGCAATTTAAAGTATTCAGGATAATGATAAGCTTGGATATCATGTATAACTGTAACACACTTAACCTTATTAGATTTATAAACTGGCATTTCATAAACAGGAAAAAAGCAAAAGTCCAAACCATTATCTTTAATTACCTTATATTCGTATAAATTTTGCCATAACAAATGTTTTGCTACCTTATTAGCATAAGTATTACATTTAATTTGTTTAAATCTTTTATCCATTAAAATATTATCAAATTCTTCTTCATTATCTTTAGCAGTAATTAAAAAATATTCATTTTTATCAGAATTTTTTTGAAATCCATCTAATAAATTTCTAATAAAGAATTCAACACCACCATTTTTCTTTGGTTTCAACCAAGTTAAATCTATTCCTATTCGCATAATTACCTCCAAAACTTACCTTTAATTACTTGAGTAAATATCTTAATTGTTCTAATAAAATTAACTAAATATGGAAATCTGATATCATTAGCTTTTAAAACATCTATAGAATCATCAAAACTTTTTTTATAGCCCTTAAAACCATTAGTACTTTTTCCACCACTTCTCATATTAACAAGTACCTCATTTATATATGATAGTTTTACATTATTTTTCATAATTCTCAACATAAAATCATAATCAGCAGCTATTCTATATTTAATATTATAAATTCCAAATTTTTTATAAACATCGCTTTTAACATAAAGAGTTGGATGAGGTGGAAACCAACCTAATTTGTAATTTCCTTTACCTGCTTTAAATTTACGTTCAATACTTTTCATATTGCTATCCAAAATATCTATATCAGCATATATCCCATCACAATTATCATCAGTAAACTTACTAACGATTGTAGAAAAAACCTTATTATTAGCTAACACATCATCGGAATTAATAATACCTATAATATCGCCTGACGCCATTTTAATTCCTTTATTCATTGCATCATATAAACCTTTATCTGACTCTGATATATATTTCATTTTACCATTAAACTTTTTTTCAAAATTTTCAACAATATTCATTGTATTGTCATTACTATTTCCATCTATAATTAAATATTCATAATTTTGATAATTTTGCTTTAGTACAGACTCAATAGTCTCAGCTATAGTTCTTGAAGAATTATAACATACAGTAATAATTGATATTTTCATAACATTACTCCTCTTATAATATTATAATACAAAATAAAAAGAATAAAAAGTTATTCTTTCTTATTCCTTATTATTTTTTTCTTCCTTTAAGATACTAATCTCCTGTGCCAAATCAATGATTTTTTCTTCAAGTTTTGCAACTTTCTTACTATAATTAAAATCAATTACAATTAAAAATATAATTGCTAAAGTTAAGAACAAAGCTGGTGGATATGATATATTTAATAATTTAGCAAGCCAATCAATAGAATAAGGGAAAATTGATAAAATAAGCATTATTAAACTAGCAATAACCCAAATAAAACTATTTTTAACACTAAGATTACCTTTTCTAACTGAACCTAAAATATAACCTATCACTATTAATGATAACACTACAAAATATATATTTTTCATCTAATTCACCTTTTTTCCAATATTTTTTATTGTTATAACTATGCAAGAATAAAACTGTTCTATCATATACTTGATAGGTTTCCAAATCCCAGAGTGCATTGATACACCATTTTCTCTAATACGCATTTTAACTGGAACTTCCTTTATTTTATAACCTTGCAAAAGCATATCAATAACTAAATTAGCATCAGGATATTCTGGGTATCCACCAATTCTAGAATATTTTTCAATAACACTACGATTTAAACATTGAAAACCAGATAGTGGATCAGCAATCTTTTGATGACAAAATAATAGAATCATAATTTCAAACATTTTAGTTCCAATTCTTCGAAAAAAAGGACATGGATAACCAAGATTTTTTAAATATCTAGAGCCTATTACAATATCAACATTACTTTTCTTCATTTCTTCAAATAGCTTTTCTGCTTCTTTAGCAATATGTTGACCATCAGCATCCATTTGAATAACATAATCATAATTATTATAATAAGCATATTTCAACCCAGTTTGAACGGCCATTGCATATCTCATATTCATAACATTAGTAATACACTTAACTCCATTTTTCTTAACAATTTTTCTTGTGTCATCCTTAGAACAGTCATCAATAACCAATATATCAGCATAATCAACGTCTCTTTTAATTTCATCTAAAACGCTTTGAATATTTTCGGCTTCATTATAAGCTGGTATAATAAATAATAATTTTTTATTATTAGAACCTTTAATCATTTTATACACCTCATACATTATCTAATTTAATTATAACACAACATAATAAAGATATAAATAAATTAAGATTTAATATTTTTTTTATCTAATTTAAGTGGGCGCTCTTTACTAAAGTTAATATTATAAAACTTATCATTTTTCAAATACTCATTCCATCTTTCAAACATATAATTAGAAGATCTATTAAATTCAAGTATTTTTGAATCTTTAATTGTCTTTCCTCTACTTTTTGATTCATAATGAAATAGCTCAACTTGTGGTAAAAAGACATTATAATATCCCTTTTCAATCAATTTTAAACAAAAATCAATATCATTATAATTAACAGCAAGAGCTTCAGTTAAGCCACCAACCTTATTATATTTACTTTTTTCTACTAAAAGACACGCAGCAGTAACTGCACTATAATTATGTGGGACTAATAATCTACCACCTAAATCAGGAGCAAACTTTTCATCCATGTAATGAACATGATTAGCTATTTTTTCTTTACCAACACCAACAACAACACCAGCATGTTGAATAGTCTTATCCTTAAATAATAACATAGGACCAACTGCGCCAATATGTTTTTGTTGGGCATAACCTAACATTATCTCTAACCAGTCATTATTAATTACTTCGATATCATTATTTAAAAGTAAAATATATTCACCATTAGAAGCAGCAACAGCATTATTATTCAATCTTGAAAAATTAAAATCACCATTGTCTTGAATTACCCTAACATTTGGATACTTGGAACCTATTGACTCGAAATATGCAATTGATTCTTTTTCCTTACTATTATTATCAACAACTATTATCTCATAATTCTTATAATTAGTCTTATTTATAATAGAATTTATACAATTAGATAACAATTTTATTTTATCTTTAGTTGGTATAACAATTGATACCGTCGGATTACCAACAATCTTATATTTTAATATATATGATGTAGCAATATTATTAACACTTGCTTCGATTTTTCTTCGTGATAAAGCATCTTTTAGTGCAACAATTCCAGCTTTAGCTGCGTAACTTTTACTATCCGATTTCATAGATGTAGAGCCCTCAATCATTCTCCAATGATACAAAATTTTAGGAATATGATAAATTCTATTAGTTACCTCAGTAATTCTTAAAAATAAATCATAATCCTGGGAACCTTCATATCCCTTTCTAAACATCCCAACTTTTTCAATAATTGACTTTCTTATAACGGAAAAATGACAAATATAATTATGACTAAGTAATGTATCTGGAGACCAATCTGGTTTAAAACTAGGATCACAAAACTTACCATCAACATTAATCTTATCCTCATCAGTATAAATAAAATCCAATGAACTATCTTTATTTAATGATACAGCTACTTCATACAATGCATCTTTATCAAGGACATCATCATTGTCTAATAATCCAATAAAATCACCACTAGAAATTTCAATAGCAGAATTAGTAGCTAACGAAATATGACCATTTTCCTTACGATAAACCACCTTAATATTAGAAAATTTTTGTTCATACTCTCTTAATACATCTTTAACTCCACTAATTGTAGAACAATCATCTGCAATACATATTTCAAAATTTTTATATGACTGATTCAAAACAGAATCAATACATTCTTTTAATAAATCAATTGGTGCATTATATACTGGAATTACAACAGAAATTAATGGATTATATTCGAGATTTCTATATTCAATTCTTTTATTATTTTCACTCAACCAATTATTATAATCATCAACATTATATATATTATAATAATTATTATCATCAGATTTATTAAAAATAATTCTACTTATGAATTTTTTTAAATAATACTTAAGCTTTTTAGGAGGAATAATGAAATGATATTCGTTCCATAAAAAAGCTACATTTCTTTTAATATATCTGACTTTTTTTTCCATAATTTCCTCCTACAATTCTTCAGCAAATCTTTTTTCAAATTTCTTAAATGCTCTATATCCAACAATAAAAATAACTAAGCTTGCCATAGCTAAAATTAATAAATTAACCAAATTAGGTACATGTTGATAATATAAAACATCCCTATATCCGTTTAAAATATGTAACATAGGATTTAGATTAAATATTGGTAAATATTTATCAGGAATTATATCAACAGAATAAACGATTGGATTTAAATAAAACCACAACATTATCAATACATTAATAAAATATTCTAAATCACGAATATAAACAGTAATTGAAGAAACAAATAAAACTATTCCTAATGTAAAAATATACTGTATTAATACTACAATTGGTAAAAATACTATATGCCAACTTATTCCAATTCCAGAAATTAATAATGCACCCAATATAATCAAACAAGAAATGCAAAAATTTAATAAATTACTAGTTACTACAGACACAGGTAAAATTTCTCTTGGAAAATAAACTTTTTTTATTATTCCTTCATTTTGAACAATACAACCGACACCTTGATTAATAGTAGTTGAAAAGAATGTCCAAGGTATTAAAGCAACAACCAAAAATACAGTATAATGTTCAACATTACTACGCATAATAAAAGAAAAAACAAGTGAATAAATTAATAATTGTAATAATGGATTTATAAATGACCAAATTACACCTAAAAAAGATTTCTTATATTTTCCGCGAAATTCTTTAAGAACAGATGTTTTCAAAAATTCTCTATAACTATATAAGTTTTTAATCATCCTAATCACCCAATTCCTTTAAATATTGATTTAGAACTTTATCAGTTTTATCATCCATTCTTATTTCACCATTGTATAACCAAATAGCTCGATCACACAAGAAACGAACTGCTTCAGGAGAATGACTTACAAAAATCATTGTTTTACCTTGCTTTTTTAAATCTAACATCTTATTAAGACATTTTTCTTGAAAATGATGATCTCCAACTGCCAAAATTTCATCCATCAATAATATTTCAGCATCAACATTAATAGCTACAGAAAAAGCTAAACGCATATACATTCCTGATGAATAAGTTCTAATTGGATTATCAATAGCCTCTTTCAATTCAGAAAACTCAATAATATCTTCAATACGTTCATCTATTTCTTTTTTTGTTAAACCAAAAATTGAAGCATTAAAATATATATTTTCTCTACCAGAAAAATCAGGATGAAATCCTGCACCAAGTTCAAGTAAAGAAGCTAATTTACCATTAATTTCAATAGTACCTGAATTAGGATAAATTATCTTTGTCATAAGTTTTAATAATGTGGATTTTCCACTACCATTTATACCTATCAAAGCTACTGTTTCTCCAGGTTCAATTTCAATATTTAAATTCTTTAAAACTTGTTTTTTTTCATTCTTGTTTCTATTCCAAAAGATAATACGTTCCTTTAATGTATTAGCCTTATCTGAATATACATTAAAATGCTTAGACATATTAGTAACCTTAATTGCATATTTAGATTTTTTCATACACATCTCTCCATTATTTTTTCAATATTTTTTTCATTAACTTAAACATTTTAGTATTTTTATACCATTTAACTTTAGGATTAATACTATCAAATCTCTTTCTAAAATATTCATTACTCAATTCAAAAGGTGAACATTCAATATAATTAAAGAATTTTAAGTCTCTATATTGTCTACGAATTTCATTACTTACTTTTTCACCGCTAGAATATGAAGAATATGACCAATGATAATTTCCAATTTCTGCTTGTTTCATCCTATTCATATCTTCGATATATTCATCTCTAATTTGATATTCAACAGCATTTGTATCAGGAACATAATAGCTAAAAACAGTTAAATTAGCTCCACTATCAAAGCCAGAGAAATGAAAGAATACTAATTCATCTTTTCCATTAACTAAAATCTTATTTCCTTTTCTACTAAGTTTTCTTGTAGATAAATTCCAAGGTGCCATATTATGACCACAATCTTTTAATATATATACATCAAACATAGCAGGTGCCAAATCAACCCATCTTTGATCTGTAAAAATGCCTTTTGGAATATCATCATAACAGTATAGATGTAATCTATCTCTCCACCATTTTGCAAATCTCAATCCTTCTTCACGTGAAGCAACACCAACAAACCCTAAGTTATAAACACCATGCATTAAAGCACATAATTCATTATTTTGAATATCGATTTCATTCTTTTCAGGAATTGTTAAGTGTGGTGTTAATATAATATCATGTTCATCCAATAGAGAATCAAGTTTGCTTAACTTACTATAAACTTTAATATCAGGGTCAATATATAAAACTTTATCAGCAACATTTTCTAATAAATAAACCAAAGCTTGTCCTTTAACGGAAGTTGATGCTTCAACAATTGAATGTTTAAATATAAATTTATCAAAATCATCATATCCCAAATCTTTAGCAAGGATGATTTTATCCACGTTTTTATACATATCCTTAGTTACTTCTTTAGGGATTTCTCTTTCTAATAATACTATATAAAATAATATATCCGGATTATGTTTCTTTAATGATTCAGCTAAAACTAATGCTTTAGGTAAATAATTCATACATATTGATGTATATACAACCATTTTTGCTTTTTCTTTTTTCTTCATTTTAATTACCTCTCTTAAAAAATTTTTTTACAACCAAATAAATTGGTCTTTTGATAAAATATGGAGTTTTTCTTTTCAAACACCTATACATTTTTCTTAACATTAAAATTGCTAAGTTATCATATATATTAGTTTTATATGACTTTTTAAATAAACGTTTTACAATAACATCATAATTTTTTACTTTCTTTTTTGATGGTTCGGGTAAAGCATTATAATATAAAATATCAGTATTATGTACCATTTCCTCAACAGTTACCATTTTCAAATTTTGAATGTTACTAATTTTATTTTTAATTTCATTGCGATTATTGGCTAAATAATTTAGTTTGCGTATAACACCAGTACTTCCTTCCACAATAGGTACAACCCATCCACAATCATACTTTTTAATTCTATTGCCAATAGCCCCAATATCAAAGCCAATAATAGGAATCTTTGCTGCCAAAACCTCAGACATAGTATAACTAAATGTTTCTGGGCAAATTGTAAGCAAACAAACAATGTCTATATCATTCTTTCTAAGTTTACCAATTATATCATTTCTTACATACTCACCATAATAAGTAAAATTATCTTTATTATTCAAAAAAAACTTATCCGCAGAAACCCCAAAAAAATGATAATTAATATTTTTATTATTTTGAGATATTATTTTTTTGCAAACTTCCGCACCTTTTATGTAGTTCATAACTCCAACAAAAGCAACATTAAGATTTCTTCCATTCTTTTTATGATATACACAAGAATCTTTTAAATCTATTCCATGTTCAATCAACTGATATTTAATTTTTGGAAACACTTTTCTAAATTCATTGGCTACACTATCATCAGGAACAATAACACTAATAGAACTTGATAAAAGCTCTCCTACTTTTTCTTTTCTGAGTTTAAAATCAATATTTTTACATTTTAAACAACTAGCACATTTATTAAAAGATCTGTCATTGCAATATTCATTTTCCTTATAAAGTAAATTTACCTGTGGGCATATCATAAAATAATCATGAATTGTTACAATTGTCTTAATTTTTTTTTGATTTAAGACTTCAACACAATCATAATAATGTCCCAATAAATGGTGAATATGTACAATATCAATTGAAAATTTTTCAATTATATCATTCAGCATTTTTTTATATTGATCATTATACTCTGAAAAAATATAATCATTAGTCTTAATACCCAAATTATAATCAACAACTTTTTTATCTATATATGAATATAAATGATAATACCCAGAAAAAATTGTTAAAACAAAACAATTATTATCAAATTTCAAAGAATTTATTAAATCCATTACATGCATTGTTGTTCCACCCAAGCTTGTTTTATTAGGATTATTATTATCAATCCATGCGTGAACTATATATAAAATATTTTTACCTTTCATAATAACAAGATTAAGTACAAAATACTTAACTACACCTCACCTTCTAACAACATATATCCTTTATAAAAAAAGTTTTATACGATATACCTATTTAATTATACCATCAGCTGCCTTTTATTACAACAAAAGAGCGGTTATTAACCGCCTATTTTATAAAATTTTTGCATTTTAAATCATATTTTAACACTTTTTTAATTAATACTGCAATATTATTAAATTTATTATTATTCATTAAACTAAATAGAGCTTTATCATTCATAATTAATGTGCATTTTTGAGGATATTTTATTGATATACCAGTAAATAACTGTATATATATAGAATATAATAAATTTTTAATCGTTCTATTTTCTAAATGTTCAACAACACATATATCATCATCTACTAAAGCATAATAATCATTCTCACAATTATTAATATGTAGGGAAATCATATCATAGCCTTTTTCCTTTATATAAAATAAAAGAAAAGATATTTTATCATTGAAAGTTGCACATTTAGGATAGTAAACAACTTTAATATTACTCTTTTTTGTTTTAACACTACAATTAGTAAGAATCAAAACATTATCAGGTAAATTTAAAATTTCATTTATATTAAATTCATTTTCAAGAATAAATATACTTAATTTTTTTGCTCTTTTATTTTTAGATAAAAAATCAATTTTTTTCTTTTTTTCAGTAGTTGAAATAAAAATAATTATAATCCCAACAAGCAACAATGGATATGCAACATAAGCATATCTATCAATTATGGCGCCAACCATTGTATGAGCAAATAAATGCATAAAAATTGTACCAAAAATAACAAATAATAATTGAACCTTATTAGCTTCATCATTAGTATATTTTTTTCTATTAATTATAAGTAAAACAAAGCACCCTATAAATAAAAATGGAGTAATCAAAAATCCATATACAAACATTCTTTGATAATTAGGAATATTTTGCTTAATCAACCATGGAACATTATTAGAAGAATTACTGCTTTCATAAGTCTTCATATTATAAATATCAGAAGCGGCTGAATTATAAAGGCTCAAATTAGCAATATCTTCATCTGTACAATCATGCCACCAATAATTTTTCCAATCATTATATATTGCCATACCAATGGTTTTATTTTCTGATATGTTGTATCCAAAATGCCTTATTGGCACATAATAAGTTTCATCCAATTGATAAAAATCAATAAGTGTTAAATATTTAGCAACATATGTATCAGACACAATAAGTGGATGTCTAGCAAAATTCTTTAATATAAACGATAACACATCACCTAGTACGTATTCATCACCAGATGCATAAAAAATAACAGTATCTATTTTTTTTATATTAAACAAATCATAAACATCATAAATCATATAGTAATCGCATGGATTACTTGGATGTTCAGTATAAATTTTTTTAATTATTTTTTTGAATTTCTGAGGAATAGTATTATCATTTATTCCATCATAACAAATATTAGAATTTTGATAATGATACTGTAATGCACTTATAAGTCCAGAATTAACAAAAGCATTAACTTTATCAGAAGAATCATTAGAATTCTTATTATTAATAGCACCGTACCAACATTTTATTGAAAATAAAATACTAACAATTATACAACACATAATCATTAAACTAATAAAAGTTTTTTTCCAAGAAAAATTTCTAATTAATTCAGCAATAAATGTGAAAATAAGGGGAAACAAAACAATAACACAATAAGGTTGCTTTATAAAATAAGTATATATACAAGTAATAGCATAGCAAAAAATAAAAATCCAAAATTTTAAATCTTTATAAGTTAGCTTAGATATCAAAATAGATAAATAAATTGCTAATAAAGCAAAAAAGGGAATAACACTTTCTGTAAGCATTACATGTGAATAACCAAAAATCAATGGATTAAACACCAATATAATTGTATAAAAAATAAAAATTAAAATTCTTTTATAAGGCTTTAAATTATAAGGGATAACTTTTTTTATTATCAAATATGCTAGATATAATGATAATATATAAAAAATGAAAAACATCATATTAATGCCAAAAGTACTTTTGCCAAAAATAGTTTCAGCCAAATATATAACAATTGGAAAACCAAACCCCCTTGTAATATCCCAGTTATCTAAAGAAACAGCACCTGATATGATAGAAACATAACTATGATACCAAGTTGAATCAAAAGTAATAAAAGGTGAAAATTTAAAGTAATATTTTCCAAGAAGCAATATAATAAACAAAGCTATAATTAGTTTTAGGCACTTATTTTTTATCATTTTTTTCTCCTTTACTTCGACAAATTTTGCCAGTAACTTTCAAAAATAAGTTCTTATTAATTTGATCATATTTTTCAATCAACGATTGATATTCTCTATTAATTTTTTTATTAATAGTCTTTAATTCCGATAACTCATATTTTTGTCTAACTAATTCATCATTCAAATTCTTTATAGTATTATACATTGTATCATATAATAGCGAATCATTTGGCTTTTGAAGATTGATAATTAAATATATTTCTTCATTTTTTCTATAAGAATGATTAATTATCAATTGAGGATCTTTCAAACTTATATACTCATCACCTACATTTAACCAATCAATAAAATTAATATCATTAAATTCAATATTTTTTAGTTCCTTAATTGTTAAAACAACTCCTTGCATTTCACATAAATCTATTCTCAAACCATAAACATCGAATTTTAGTTTTAATCTTATTATCAAATTATCTTTAGAATGCAAGTATAATAAATCATTACGATTTTTCTCATTATAACCATTACCAATATCATAATACACTGTATATAATTTATCTAAAGTTATCCCATTATGCTTAGCAAATTTAAAATACTTATTATCAAATACATTTATATTTAAACATTGTACATCAATACCAGTTTCATATATAGCATAATTTAAAGAAAGTTGGTCTCTCTTACTATATTTAGCAACCATATCAAACCAAATTTTCATAGTTTTCTTTACTTTAGGATTATTATGCTTTCTAATTAAAACAGTACTTTCAATTAAACCATTATTTCTAGGATAACCTTTTTTTCTCAAAAATTTCATTTCTTCCCTTATTAAACTAGGATCATCTTTTCCTTGTCTGATGCATTCTTCAGCTTCTTCATAAATACAATCACGTTGCGAATGTTTAAAGCAAATAAAATCATAACTATCTAAATCACACTGTTCATGAAGAAAATCAAAAACATTCATTTCTGAAATAAATCCATCAACCCATATGCTTATATCATATTTATCCATTATAATAGGATGCCCCAATATTTTTATTTTTCTTGCTAACCTGGTATTATCAATCTTTTCATCCTGAATATACACAACATTCCAAGAATCAGATTTAATGTTTTTGTTATTGGTAAAGCAATAATAATCAACACCTGGTTCCTTATTCTTTATCTCTTGTAAATTATCATAATCACCAGTAATACACGTATAAACACATATTTTTCTCATTTCTGCTTCTCCTTCTATATGTGACATAAAAAATCTAAATCACTAGATGTACATATATAAACGCTAGTACGTCCCCAATACTGATACCCTGAAGAAAAACTAATACCATTTTTTTGTAATTTTGATTCTATAAGTTTAATAGTATTTTTTTCACCCAATCGTTCACAATCATCAATCAAAATTACAAACTGTTTTTCTAAACATTGTGGCAATATATCAATAACATCTATTCTTGAATACTTATCATTAGTACCTATAGGACCATCAATTGAAATTAATGAATACTTCTTATTAAAAAATTCTTCTTTAAATCCTTCGTATGCATTAACATAGCATCCTTTAAACTTACGTTTAATTGCCTTAAGCAAATGAATTGATTGAACTTCTGACATATTTGTATTCATTTTAAAAAAATTAATCCAATTTTCATCATGCTCAACAACATCATGACGTATACCTTCAAAATGTTTAACATATTCAGTAATAATTTTAGTTGATTGCCCCAAACCTGTCTCTAAGATTG
>ODAI010142245.1_pt1 | contig 18234 bp, 14 predicted proteins | sample 1539321 | NCBI WGS metagenome assembly ODAI01 (sample SAMN02144231, study PRJEB22623) | gut metagenome | biome: sheep rumen | host: Ovis aries | place: New Zealand | reverse complement strand
GGAACTGACATTGGGGGTTTTGTCGTTTCCCCCTTTTTTCGGCTTAACCTTTACAGTGGCTTTTTGTCGTTTCCCCTTTTTTTGGAGAGAACTTACATGGCCGATTCTGTCGCTTTTTACAGGACCGACATATTCAGTTTTGTCGCATCCGGGCAGAGCCCGTGAGGGCTCTGCCCATCAGGGAGATCCGTTCAGAACAGTAGAAATTCCGGGTAGTTTACTTCTTTAGTAAGGAGAAGGAACTGCTCCGTATTCTCATCGACGAGATCAGTCCAGTTCGTCTGTTCAAGGATACAGGAAAGGGCCGTAGTCCAGTCGAAGGACTGTCTTCCGCAGTCTTCCAGGAGCAGGTGTGTACTGATATAGTGCAGCAGGTCCCTGAGAACTGTTTTTTCATTGATGGCAAGTTCATACAGCCACATGGCCGTCTCCTTCATGGAGGAGAAGTGGGGGACATCCAGAAAAATATCGGTCTGTCCTTCCCTGAGATAGTCCAGGGCCTCGATGGCGTTCTTTCCGGCCAGGTCCCGTCTCAGTTTCAGGTCGGAGCGGTACCATTCCAGGTATGACTCCCAGTGGCATCCGGCGCCCGGGGGGACCTCGCAGACGCTGTGGCCGCTGTTCACCCAGCGCCGGAGGGCCCGCTTCTCATAGGGAAGGATGCCGGTGCCTGCCGCGATGAAGGATTCCAGTTCCTCCTCCGGGGAGAGGCGGTCCAAAGGGCCTTCGAAGGGAAGTTCCGGGCGTTCATAATAATGACGTTTCTGATCCATGGGGCACCTCCTTCTATACGAGCCTTGTGATGACAGGGGGACGGTGCGCGCACCAGGGGCAGCGGTGCCCGTTCACTCTCGACTGGGGAGAGGCGGGCCATTCATGGCCCTCTTCGCAGCACCACCATACATAAAGGCTGCTCTGCGGGAGGACGTGGTCGGCGTCCAGTGTCCCGTTCCTTTCCGGATGCCACTGGACGGCGGTGTCCGGAAACATGACGGCCAGGCTGTTCACGCCCGGGACGGCTTTCAGGCCGCTGCAGTAGGGGCAGCCGCTCCCCTTGAAGGTCCTGCTCCCGACGGAGGCCTGATAGCTCCTGCCGCAGTCGGGGCAGGTCCAGTATACCCGGGCGTGGGACCCGTAGGAGGTGTTGTCCGGCGTCAGGGAGCCGTTCAGGGAGCTGTCCCACTGGAGGGCCAGGTCCGGCCGCTTTTCGCGCAGGGAGTTCCCCTTCATACAGTTACTTTTCATTGCTTTTTCCTTTCTTTTCATCTGACAGGGAGGCCAGCAGGGCCTCGCTGCTGTCTTTTATGGCGTCTTCCGCGGACTTTCCGGGGCACAGGGGCTCCGCGAAGAGAGGGACGGCTTCCGGCGTCAGGTCTTTTTGTGCGGGAAGGTCCGGGACGGTCTTCCTGACCAGCTCCGCGGCCACCGGCCGGCAGACGCAGGTATCGATGAGGCGGACCAGGTCCCGGACCTCTTTATGGCCCTTTCTGATCTGCCGGTCCTTTTCGGCAAGGGAATCCCTGAGGGCGGCCGAAGCGAGCCTTTCGGCGTCCAGCCTGCTTTCGAGGTCCCTTACCTGTTTCCGGAGGGAGACCATCTCCTGGAAATGCCCGTGCCAGATGCCGTCAAGGTCAGAAAGGGTCTTCCGGAGCCCTGCTGCGCGGGGGCAGGCGCATCCTTCGAGGAGCCTCGCGGCGTCGAGGGTCACGTAAACGTCCGCCGCCGGGGCGGCGCTGCCGTCCCCGTCCTCTTCCCTGAGGGCGGAGATCCTTTTCCTGACGGCCTCCGACCTGCGGAAGACCTGCTCGGGGATATCCTCCCCGCAGCGCGCGGCGAAGGCAGAGAGGGCCCGGAAGGAAAGGGCGCCGGGATCGCCCCTGTTCTCTTCAAAGAAGAGGTCCGTATAGGCTGCCAGCGACGCCTCGCTGTATTTCTTAGGTCTTGCCATCTTCAGTCCTCCCGCCTGCTGTTCCGCTCCCGTCCATGCCTTCGCGGGCCTCCCTCAGGAGGACGTTCAGGTACCTGGCGCAGTCCCTGCGGAGCCTGTCGATGGCCATGTCTATGGTCTCCTGGCAGCCCCTGTTCTTCCGGATCTGGTCCATGAGCTCGATCAGGAAGGCGCAGTCGAAGTCCACGGCCTCCCTGCACCGGGTGATGACGGCTGCCTGGTGCTCCCTGAAAGGGTAGAAATGGGGGCATCCCGCGCATTCTCCCAGGTGGGATCCGGGAGAGATGTTCTTAAGGCACTCGGAGATGTCTCCCTCAGGGACTCCCATGGCGTCGCACCGTCCTTCCGGCAGGGTATGGAAGGGCCGCCCCTCCGGGAGGAGCCGGAAGGGGCCCGCCAGGAAGGCGGCGGTCTTCCCCGACTGCCTGTACCGGAAGACGGCGCTGTTTATAAGGGAGGAGATGTTCGCGTAGTACCAGGATGACTGGCTTATCGTCTCGTGGCCGGCCAGGGCCCTGCAGACGGAGGGGGAGCCTCCTGAGACGATGATGCCGATCATGGCCAGGTGCCTGGTGTCTGCCAGATGGATGGCGCCTGCGGGCATCTCCAGCCAGTCCGAGACGAATTCGGCAAGGAGGAAGCGCATCTTCGGATAGTCCAGGATCTTTCCGTTCCCCAGGAGGCGCTCTTCCGACTCCCCGGGGCCGGGCTCCGAATGGGCCCTGTACCAGAGGATCTCCCGCGCCAGAGGATCAGGGACGGTATAGGTGTCCGTGGTGTAGTCTCCCGTCACCCGGTAGGTGACGGCCCCCTTCTTCTTCTTGAGGATGGTCCTCCTGACCGTGAGAGTATAGCTGCCGGGCTCCCCCCGGATGCAGTCCCGCGGGGTGAGGAGGAACTCCGTCGGCCGGAGCGGCAGGACGGAGGTCACATGCCACCAGGCCCAGACGGGGAACCACTGTACCTTCTCGGAAGTGGAGGCGCTCTCCCAGAAGGCGTCCAGCGCCGCGTCGAAGTCCAGGTATGCCGGGAAGTCCGCCAGCTCCCTTCTGGAGGAATGTGACGGGCGGCGCCATTTAAGGTCCCCCTCCAGGTCATCGAGGAAGAGGTCCCTTTCCGGGGAGCCTCCCGGAAGGAAACAGAAGAAGGACAGGACGGAAGGGGAAAGAGAGCGTTCTTTAAGGCCCTCCGCCGTAAGGGAGACAGCCTCTCTCACGTCCTTCAGGAAGGCCCGGAGGGTCTGGAGGACGGAGGTGCCCAGCTGCAGGGCCGTATAGGCCTTCAGGGCGCGGGAGAAGTCCTCCGCGGAGCAGCCGCACCAGGTGCCGATGCCCTTTTCAAAGAGGTCCCCGTCCGGGGAGAACCTGAGCCTGGCCCTGGCCTTTTCATCGCTGATCCGCCAGGTATCGTCGTCAAAGGAGGACCCTGTGATGACACCGGCGTCTTTGAAACGGCCGAAGACTTCCCTGGCCATCCTGTCGGCCCCGGGGCCGTATCCGGAAAGGGAAAGGGTCCTCGTGAAGACCCCGTCCTGTTCAGTCCTTATGATGGTATGGTCAGTGTGCCTCATCTTCTCCTCCTTTCAGGGATGGGCCCCCGCCGGTCCCCGGAAGGACCAGCAGGAGCGCCCTTTTCATGATGGACGTGATCAGGGCGTCCGCTCCGGGGCCCGCATCAGGGTAAAGGGCCCGGAAGGTGGCCCGCAGCTGCATGAGGACGGGCATGACGCCCTTCGTTGCGATGGCCGTAAGGCGGTCCTTCTCAGGCCCGGCGTCCATGGTCCGGGCCTTCCCGCAGAGGAGGACGTATTCCCCCATCAGGGAATGGACGAAGGCCGCCGTGGGGACAGAGCTCCCGCACCCCATGCAGGAGGCGCTTTCCCTGCGGGGGCAGGGGAGGCCTGCCGCGGCCTGGAGACAGAGCAGCCCTTCCTGCTTCGCGGGGGCCCTGCCGGCCGAGAGCCGGGAGAGGGCTTCCCGCAGTTTCCTGTCAGGGCCTCCCGGGGCGGCAAAGAGGGCCGAGACGGCTGCCCGCGCCTGCGTTTCCGCTTCCGCGCAGGCCTCCGAGAGCCTTTCCATCTGCAGGGGCGTAAGGCACAGGGACCGGATCAGGTCCGTCTGGGCGCGGACGGTGATGGACCGGAAGTCCTTCTTCCTGTAGGTCTCGAGGAGGAGGACCGGGACCCATCCGAAGACGCCCCGCTCGAAGAGCTGGAAGAGGACGTATCCGGGGGAGAGGCCGGTGAAGTTCGCGTCCCTGAGGTAGATGTCCGTGGTGGCGGGCAGGAGGCGGAGGCCTCCCTTGTGGGACCTTGCCATGGCGGCGATGACATAGCCTTCCATGGAGCCCTCCCCGCCGGATGCCGCGGCCGCCAGGCCCTGCAGATAGGCCTTATTGGCGCGCCTGGTCCCGAAACCGCGGCCTCCCGTCAGGTCCAGGGCCTCCTGGCCGAAGAAGGAGCGGAGAAAGGGGACCGTGAAGGGGCCGGCCATGAGGGGGCTCCCCTTCCGGTAATGGAGGAGGGCGCAGGCGAGGATGAAGCCCACGGGGGCCTTCAGGGACGCCGGGATGAAAACGGCGAGGGCGGGGACGTCCTTATAGCGGAGGGTCTTGCCGGGCCCCGCGGAGAGCATGGAGAGCTGCCGTTCCCACTCCGAGGAAAGGAAGACGGCCTTCCGGTCCCTTTCCTCCGGGGCATCCGCATCGAGGACGGCAAGGGCGGCCTCTTCATAAGGCAGGTCCAGGACAGGGGGCGGGAGCCTTTCGAGGTCGGCGGCACGGATCCCCGTGAAATAGTGCATGGCAAGGAAGAGCCAGCGCCTGGCATAAGGGGCGGAGCCGCGGGCCTTTTCCGGCAGGCCGCGGGCCTTCCAGGAGTCCTCGTTGAAGCAGAGCCAGGCAAGGCCCGCGTAGACCATGGCGGGATAGGCGGAGAGGTCTTCGGGATCCGCGGGGAGGGAGCCCATGGTGTAGGTCCATGAGGCCGAAAAGGAGGGGGCTGCCGCCCCGGTGAGCTCCTGGAGCCTTGCGAAGGACCGCTTCGTGAGGCGTCCTTCGGACGAGCAGAGCATGCGGTGGAGGTCCTCCCCGGAAAAGGAGGAGAGCTCACGGCCGCTCTCCAGGACGGCATGGACCAGGAAGTCCCCGGCCTGGAGGCTGGCGGGGCTGTCCCATACCTTCTCCCTGTCCAGGAAGGCGCGGCATTTCCCGCAGGTGTCCGGATATTCCTTTTCGAAAGCGCCGAAGAGGATCTCCAGCTTTTCCTTCGGGCCGCGGCCGCAGGCCCTCAGCCAGAGGCGGAGCCTCTCCTTCATCCTGCCTGTCAGGACAGTGAAGGGGACGCCGTCCCTGTACTCCTGGGGCTGGCCGAACCAGCCCCAGGCATCCATGAACAGGAGGAGGCGGGCCCTGTCGGTCCTGGTGTCCCGGTAGAGGGAGCCGCATTCCTCCGCCAGGGAGACGGCAGAGCTGTAGAGGTCAGTCAGTTCATTCATCTTTTTCTTCCTTTCTGAAAACGGACAGGAGCGATTCCATGAGGGCGTCCTGGGCGCTGCGGTATACCCGTACCAGGTCCTGTTTGCGGCTCAGGTAGTGCATCGATACGGAAGGGTCCCTGTCTCCCCGGTAGTACTGCAGGACTTCAATGGAGGCGCCCATGAGGACCAGGGCCACGGACATGGCGTGCCGGAACTGGTGGGGGACGAAGCCGTGCTCCGTAAGGAGCCTGCCGTAGGAGACCAGTTCCGGGTCAGCGGAGGCCAGAAGGGCGGGCCGCAGGCGGCCGTGCACCAGGTCCCGGACCCGCCGGCGGTAGGTATGGACGGTCATGGCGTTCCCCCGGCTGTCGATGAACATGGGGGCGCGGAGGGGATCGTGGGAGATGCCCGCCAGGTAGTGCAGATGGAGGGCGTGGGCGGTCCGGAAGACCGGCAGGAAGGCCGGGAAGATCTCCGCCTTCCTGGTACGCTTGATGGTCCCTGTCGGGATGCCGTCGGAACGCAGGACGTAGTCCGAGGAGATGTCTATGATGACCCTCGTGAGCTCCCCTCCCTGCTCCGTGATGATGAGGCCGGGGCCGTAGACGCCGGACTGCTGCCTGACGCTCATGACCTCGCCCTCCCTGAGCCCGGCGAAGGCCTGGAAGCACAGGGCCAGGAGTATGTCAGGAGCGTAGATGTAAGAGAGCCGCAGGAGGAGGGCGAGGGCCTTCAGGGGAAGGTCCCGGAAGGTGTCCCGGACGACGCCTGCCGTCCGGACGCTGAAAACGGGCATGGACCTGACGGCGGAGGCCCCCCTGGAGGTCCTGAACGGGACGATCCTGAAGAGGCTGTCCCTTTCGAAGGGCATGACGCCGGGATACCTGTCCGCGAGGCCCGCCGCGAAGCGGGTGACGGAAGAGACGCACTGGAGGACCGTCGCGTCGGTCCTGCGTCCGCCCCGGGCGTAGGCGCTGAAGAAGTCCTGCATGTCCTCCGTGTCGAAGCAGAAGGGGACCTGTGCGGGGGGAACGGAGGGGTACTCTTCTATAAGAAAGTTCAGGAACTCCGTGATGAAGACCAGCGGGGTCCTTGACGAAGCGGAGAAATGGCTTATGGTCCCGCCCGGGAAGGCGAAGACGAAGCGCTCAAGGCCTGTGAAGCGGATGGTGAGGGGACCCTTCTTCAATACGATGAAGGAAGCGGTGAGGGCCCTGCCGTCCGGCAGGCTGAAATGGAAGTCACGGGCGGCGTAGCGGAGCGGCGCGGCCGAAGGCAGGGAAGAACTGTCAGATCCGTCCATGGGATCCTCCTTTCGGGGGCAGGAGCATGGGAAAAAGGGCCCTGGGCAGCTGAAGCGCTGCCGCAGGCCCCGGAGGCCTTCCTGAAGCGTCTCTTTCCGGCCGGGAAGGGCCTGCCGGAGGGAGAAGCGCCCGGAAATGGGGCTCTGTACCGGGACAATGTAAGGATAGCATCCGGAAGGGAGCAGGAACGTCCTGTCTTGTCCGCGGAAAGAGTTTTTTGAGGGATCCCGGCCCCCTCAGGAAGATACCCTGAAGACCAGCCGGTCACTTTTCGAATTGAAGGAGACTGTGGCAGAGACCATGGGGCAGAAGGGGCGCAGGGCCCCGATGTGGCGCATGTAGGCGGAGGACGGGGAGGCAGGAGCTTCCTGTCCGTCTCCCTCCGTTCCGCCTCCATCCGGCCGGGAAGGCTCCTCCTTTCCGGGGCAGAGGAGCTCCATCGTCTCCTGAACGGGGCCGAAAAGGCCGGCGCATGCGGCGCATCCCGGATCCTCCAGGAAGGCGCGCCATTCGCTGATCCAGCGGTAGATGGTGCTGGCGGAAGGGGTGCCGTTGAACATGGAGGATATCCGCCTGGGGGAGATCCCTTCTTCGACGGCCAGCCGGACGCAGAGGAGGATAAAGTATGTCGGGTACCATCTGCGGGGCGCAATGAGGCCGGTGATGTTCGAGAGGATGGCATCCCCGGTCAGGGGACCGCAGACGGATGTAACGGCCAGCTCTTTCCTGCCGGATACGGGGTCTGAGACGCCGCGGCTGTAGTGCCTGACAGCGGCGCTGCCTTTTTCCGGGAGAGGGGCTTTTCCTGAAACGATGCGGAGGGGGCATCCGTCTCCCTTGCGGCACTTTCCGCAGTCCTTCCCGCAGGTGAGGCTGAGGGAGGCGGGGCACTCTATGGTCAGGTCCCATGAAACTTTCACGGTCCTCTTGCTTTTTGACGTTTTGTGCATTATCATCATCCTGTGCCCGACAGATCCTTCTGCCGGACTTTGTGTGGGAGAGAGACAATGGTCTGCAAAACGTTCGTCTCTCTCCTTTTTTATTGTCTGTATACAGGATAATAATAGGAAGAGATGCCAGTGGCAAGGAAATGGTGATCCAAAAACGGGCGCATCGGTGCCTTACGGGAGAAGGCGACAAAAAAACGGGCCCCTGCCTGGTGAAGGACAGGGCCCCTGAGGACGGCCGGCGTATGGGCGGGAAGCTGCAGGAAGCTCTGCCGTTCAAAGGAGCGGATCCCCGGAAAGCCAGTGTTCCTGCAGGAAAGCTGAGTTACGTCGCATCGGAAGAGGTCCCGGAAGGAGGGTTATGTCGCATGCCGGGAAGAAAGTTCTGTCGCATGGCCGGGACCTCATCCGACCGTCGGAGAGGGGCCTGGACCGCCTGGATTGGCAGAAGGGTTATGTCGCACAGGCAGAGAGACGACATAACCCCGACAAAACCAAAAACAACGTAAACATAAGGAAAAATGACAGGAAAGAGGCCAACTTAGTTATGTCGCTTTATTGTCAGTTCCTATAAAGATCCTTCCAAGGCGGCAAAAGCACTGGCAAATAACCAGGTTGTCAAATGTACTACATCAGGTTTTATAACTGGACTGGGAGGGCTTATTACTCTACCGGTAGCTGTCCCTGCAAATGTCGGAAGTGTTTTATACGTACAGATGAGAATGATCGCAGCTATTGCAGAAATCGGGGGGTTTGATCCTACATCCGATCAGGTACAGACACTTGTTTATGCCTGCCTTACAGGTACAGCCATTGAAGACATATTAAAGAATACAGGCATTAAATTTGGACAGAAGCTTGCGACCAGCAGCATCAATAAGATTTCAGGTGCAACTCTTACAAAGATAAACCAGAAAGTGGGATTCAGGTTTATTACGAAGTTCGGAGAGACAGGAATCATTAATCTTGGGAAGATGGTTCCTGTTGCAGGCGGTGTTATTGGTGGTGGATTTGATATGGCGGCTACGCGGGGCATAGCGAATAATGCCCTTGTTTTATTTATTGGAAAAAATGTTGATGATAAATCTCATGGAGCAGACGATGATAATACAGTGATTATGCCTGAGCCGTCAGGCAGATATCTGGGAAGAAATTATCTGGAAGTATCAGAAGAAATGCAGGATCTGGGATTCAGCAACGTAATCTGTTCCGAAAGCAGAGAAACAGGAAGACTTCCAGATTTGCGCAAAAAAGAATCGGTTGTGCGTATATCAATCGGAGGACATACTGATTTTAAGAAGAATGACAGATTTGATCGTTCTTCGACTGTACGTATATCCTACAAGAATTAAGTGTCTGCGAGCCAACAATATATTTTAATAAACAGGTAAGGAGCTTTTATGGTTACTGCTGAGTTATGTTATAACCCTTATCTTCAGGAGACAACTGCAAGATTTAATGAGAAGGAACCCGGGAAGAACAGCAGAGTAAGAAATTACAGAGGGAGCAAGCTTGCTGACTGGGTGGATCTTGTCCCTGAAATTTTCAGGGAAGAAATGAACGGATATGATTTTGAATTATCGTTTTCAGGAACAGCCATGGATTATGAGCTGCTGGAAAAATCTTTTGCTGAAGCCAGAGTTGATGGCAAAGTCAACATATTTTCCAATAAAACACTTGCGGACAGAATAGACAAATATAACAAGATAAAGAGTCTTATTGGGCAGCTGAGGCAGCGTATAAATCGCAGATTCAATGCTGTGAGTTTTTTCAGTGAATATGATTCAAGACTGAACGTTACGTTCTACCTCTATATGGTAATGGGGAAATTAGCACAACGAAAACTCCCCTGGCCGGTTCCTGTTACAGCAGAACCAATCCAGGAAATAGGATCATTATTTGAAACAGATGTGGCGAATATGCCTCTTTTGTTTTATCTGGATTCTGACAATATCCATGTGCAGCAGGAGAACATATTCAGAATGCTGGAAAAGAATAAAGCAGTTCCCAGGCAGATGTTCTTTTTAATCGATAGTTCTCTTAACAAAAGAAATACCGAGCGTTTATTAAAGGATTTAAGAATTGAGAAGCCGCAGATTGTTGACTCTGAGGAAGATGCGTGTATTGAGCAGTATGTTGAACTGTATCCGCTTACTGATTATATCGCAGATGCTGTCAGAATATTCAGCAGGGAATTTGAAAGAATTAATGAGGAAGTAAAGAATTCTGACGTTCATAGAAGAATAGAGAATCAGGATATCATCAATACCATTAAAGACTGCAGCAGCAGAATCAGTGCATTGAAAGAAGCTTTTGACAGATTTGAAAGCAGAGATAATGTGAAACCACTCTCCCAGTGGCGTAAGTATGAAGAGGAATTTGAAAACAGCATTCTCAGTTGGAAGAAAAGAGACTTAAATGTTAAGGGTGCCTACAGTGCATCGTATTGGGCTAAAGAGATTGACATTAAAGTTTCAAACTGGTTTGTAAGATACTTCAATGATATGGAAGCTGCATGCAGTTTGAAGATGGCAGAAATTGATACTCAATATGAAGAATGGTATATGTTGGCTGATACATGCACAGACTTTACTCCGGAGAAAGTAGAATTTAAATTTGACAGGACAGTACCACAATTGGATATCCCGGAAAAGCTCATGGGCATAAGACATAAGGAAACTGCTGTTTCAGATGAAGATCTGCTGTTTATGGGAGGATATTCAAAGCCAACATTTTCTATTCAGAATGTATACTATTTTAACGAATGGCGAAAAGAAATATTGGAAACGGTACGTCCTGTTCTAAGTGAAAAATATTCTGCTTGTTATGATTTTCTAAAGAGTTACAGCGATAATCTTTGCAGCGAATATGAATCACAGATTCAAAAGCTGATAGGTGACCTTGACAAAAAAAGAGAATCGTTTGCCAGAAATCTGTCTTCAGAAGAAAAAAGAATTCAAAACGAATACGAATGGATCGGTTTAATGAAGGACCAGATGGCCGATATTGAAAGAAGGTAAAGCCAATGCCGGATTTGCAGACATATAACAGAAATACAAATGGTTTGACGGATATTAATGAACAGCTGTACGCGCATGATGACCAGATCAAACTGGAGATTCTAGAAGGGGATCTCAGGAAAAACTATCTGACTGAACTGACTGAAAGGGAAGTAGCACCCTGCTCTTTTCTGCCGGCAGAAGATGATTTTATTGAAAATATCCGGCTGTATCACGTTGAGGAAATGGTATGCCAGAAAGGTGAACATTTTACCAGCAAGCTTACAACAGTTTTTAATACACTATATCCCTTCAATGCATCTGTATTCATTGTATTGGATTCTGACGGCAACAAAACGGATCTGTATCTGGGTATAAGAAATAACGAAGAAAATCAGAATCTGAAGTATTCAACTGTTTCTATAGGAGACACGCTGATTAGTACATTAACAGGTCATTTTCCGGGAATAAAGATATCTCCGGAGTACAGAAATAAAATAGAAATACTATCGGATAAGGTGCAGAAATCCCGCAGTCTATCGTCTGTCAGCGTTGTAGCCGATACAAAAGCATATACAGCAGCAAATGAAGATACATTCGTACAGGGACTGGAAAAACTGGCTATTGCCATGCACGGCCGAAAATATACAGGAATTGTACTTGCTGAAAGCCAGTCATCTGACAACAGTATCGGGTATTTAAGAAAATCATATCAGGATTTGTATGCTGAATGGTATCCCAAGGTGAAAACAGAAAAACTCACTACTAAGAAGGAAAAATCAGACCACCTCCCTTTTTTGGAAATGAAAACACATGAAAAGGCAGCTGTAATTGCAAATGTTCTTTTACCCGTTGCCGGTGTAGCCGCAGGTTTTATTCTTCCTGGGAATATTCTTGAAGATACACTTCAGTCAGGAATAGGTTATGGACTGGGCAATACAATAAGCGATTTTCTGAACAGACTGGTACCTGACAAAGAGACTGATGAAACACATGAGGAGAGAACAGAGTTTTATAATAAAGAAGTAGCTGATCTTCTGCAGTTGATAGATGAGAATTTGCAGCGGATTAAGGAGTTTGACAGTTATGGTCTATGGAACGTTGCCGCGTATTTTGTTTCAGACGATACCTCAACAGCAGAAATAGCAGCATGCAATTATCGTGCACTTATGAATGGTGACAATTCAGGAAGGCAGGTATCTGCCATCAATTCCTGGAACTGCGAAGTCTGTAAAGATGGCTATCCACATTTGGTAAATTACCTGTCCAGATTTATACATCCTAAACTGTTTTATGCGAAAAACGAAAGTGGATATATCCTTACAGATCCTTCTGTTCAGATCAGCGGCAAAGAACTGGGAATCCATCTTGGCCTGCCCAGAACATCAATTCCTGGTTTTCCAATTGTTCAACATGCCGAATTTGGAAAAGAAGCGAATATTTATACCCAGATGAAGGATGATGGTGAGTACAGGCTTCTGCCAAATAATACAGGGCTTAGACCTGAAGAAAGAATATCTATAGGAAGAGTATTTGACCTGGGTCAGATTACTGCAAAAGAGGTGGAACTTAAGAACAAGAGTCTTACCATGCATACCTTTGTAACCGGTTCCACCGGATCCGGCAAGAGTAATACGGTCTATCAAATTCTTTCAGAACTGTATCAGGATCATGTTCCTTTTTTAGTCGTGGAACCTGCAAAGGGAGAATACAAGGACAAAATAGGAGGATGGGAGAGCGTAAGTATTCTGACTACTACGCCAGGATTTGGAGAAGTGCTTAAACTTAATCCATTTTACTTCCCTGATTCCATCCATCTGCTGGAGCATGTCGATGGTCTTACAGAGATATTTAACGTATGCTGGACAATGTACGATGCTATGTCCGCATTTCTGAAAAAGGCGATTATCCGGTCTTACGAATATGTTGGATGGGATATTGAAACTTCAATTTATGACATAGAAGGGGAGAGTGTAAAGCGATATCCGGATTTTGAAATACTGGCAGAACAGCTGGAATCTTTAATCGGGGAATCCGATTATTCTGCAGAAGTGGCAGGCAACTATAAAGGGGCTCTGATTACCAGAGTACGATCTCTTGCAACGGGACTTAATAAGTACATTTTCAGTTCGGATCCGGTAAACTTTTCTCTGCTTTTTGACAACAACTGCATTCTGGACATCAGCAGGATTCGTTCGATGGAGACAAAATCTCTGATCATGGGTCTGATTGTTTATTTCCTAAACGAATATCGCATGGACCAAAGACATAATATGAACAGAGAGCAGAATCTGGATGCACACTTTGCTTCTGAAAGTCATGAAGAATCGGATGAACCCAAGCTGAATCATGTAACAGTTTTGGAAGAAGCACATCACCTTCTGAAAAACATATCAGGATATGATTCCAGTCTTGTTCAGAAGTCGGTTGAAATGCTGACCCAGACTATCGCGGAAATCAGGACTTACGGAGAAGGATTTGTCATCGTTGATCAGTCTCCTTCATCCGTAGATGCCTCCGCTATTAAAAATACAAATACTAAGATTGTGCTGAGAACACCTGAAGAGAATGACAGAATCTCTGTAGGAAGATCGATGGGGCTTAATAATGACCAGATCAGTGAGATTGCAAAACTTCCCAATGGAGTCGCAGTTGTTTATCAAAATGACTGGGTAACTCCTGTTCTGACCAAAGTCAATAAAGCGTCTGTTTCGAAATGCAGATATGTTGAAACAGACAGGGAAGCAGTGAAAACACAGCGTGATTTCAGAACACAGCTTATCGAGATGCTTCTGGAGAAATATACAGGCAGAACAAAATATACGAAAGAAGAACTACTAGAATCTCTTGAAAAGATAGATATAAATCGAAGCTGCAAAGAAAAACTGCGTCTCTTGATTGAGGAATATGTCTTGTCTGACAATCGCCTGGATTTCAGAAAAGACCAAGAGCAGGAGATAAAGGAACTGCTGAGAGCTTTGTTAGGCCTTTCTGAGAAAGATTTTTATGGAACAAATGTTGATGGACTGAAATCAATCGTGAAAAAACGTATCAGAAAGAAGCTACATAAGTTTGTTCCTGAAATCTGTGAACTGATAAAGTGAGGGACGAAAATGAAACAGAGAAGTATGGATTACTTTTCAATGAAAGAGACTGCAGATGAGGAAAGATTCGAGAAAATATCTTTCATAGAAGCAATTGATAAACAAGTTTCCGACAGTGGATTTGATAACAGAAATGAGAAAGAGCGATTCCATAAAATTTATGAATGGCTTGGTATTGATCATGAAATTCTGAATGAGGATTTCCGTGCAGATGCATTAAAAATATTTCGTGATATGTACAGAAGGCTGGATTCTGAAGATTATGAAAAAGAAAAGTACAGTGTGCTGGAAGATTTCAAAAATGTAGCAATTGACGAAAAACTGTTCAGACAGACAGTAATGCAGCTTTCGGCTTTTGCTGCTGAAATTATCGGGACGGCGAAGGATAATCTGAAAGAAAGCGCAGAAAAAACCGGTAATAAGGTGGTGCGGCGCTTAGATCTTTCCTGGAGATATGGAGAACTTGATTCCAGGATTGATAAAGTCAAACTGGATAGGGAAGGAGAAATCCTCGAAAGGATAGCGGTCAAATTCTGCGGAAAATCAGGAAGTGAGCTTTTATCCCGTCTGGCATCAAAGAGTAATGATAAATATTTTGATGACAATGTGATAGATGCAATAGAAATTCCGGCGGATTACTATGATGAAATCATTAATGAGCATCTGATTGAGACTGAAATCAACTTACTGACAAGACAGCTGGAATATCTGAATGAGCAGGAGAATACTGACGCTGCTGAAAAAGTCAGTTCCAGAATTCAGAGATATCAGGAGATTAGGCAAAAGATAAAGAGAAGTTCGGTCACATCCGATGAAGCACTATATGCGGCCAGGTATCCCGATACATATTATAAAAAGACTCTGGACACTTTGGATGCTGAGCAGGATGAAGAACAGAAATTATATTCGTTTAAAGAATTTGTAAAGGATATAGGGATAACAGGCATTACTCTGTTTATTGAACACATACCGGAGCTGATTAGCGGTAATGTCAGTTTCCTTGAAGCATTAAAGGAAACTGCACTTGATACGGGAGATGCAGCTGTCTACGTATTTTCCCAGAGACTGATTAAAGATCAGCTTTCTGTTATATCAGATTTACCGGATGACAATATTATGAAAAAATTCTTTTATGATAACCTTCCTGAGGATTTAAGCCTGCTTACGTTCTGCAGCTATGAAAGCATTCTTAATTATTTGAATGGATATATTACTGTTTCAGAACTAGCTTCGAACCTGGGAACAGACTCTTTGGTTATTGCCGGAAATGTTGGAAAAAAGTGGATAATTAAGACGGAGAATTCTTCGGAAACTTCCTCCTTGGATATTATGTCAGAAAATGATGTTTTTGAAGATGCAATGGGGGCACTAATAAGCTTTGTCATTTTAGGTGGTGTTTATAACAGGCTTGGTGAAACCGGATTTGCTGACGAACAGGAATATATTAAAGCAAATCTGGAGAATATCCTGAATACAGGTTATGAAAGAATCAAAGGCAGAAGACCTGATCTGGCTGATAGAATTAAAGAGTTCTGTACTGAATATGCTGAAAAAAAGAATATTGAGATAGTATCCAGTTCCAGGTAAAACAATTCCATTATGGTGTCTTCGTATTTCAAGTTTCAGAGTGAGGAAAAAATATTATAGACTATGAGCGATATTATTGAAAAAGACTGTGCTTTAGAGCAAAAAAAAGAAGTATTTGATGACATGAAAACGGAATACTATAGTTGGCTGGTTATTCCTTTACGAATCCGCAACAGCAAAGTATATGAAGCCTATTTTAAAAATAAGGAAAAATATGTTCCGGAACTGGAAGACTTAACTATTCAGGCCAGAAGCATGTTTGGGAACCATAAATCAGCTACAGCAAACTGTTGGCGCATTGATTCAAAAACTATAGAGAAAGAAGCGTTCAATGACAATACGCAAATACATTTTTATTTAGAAAACAGCAGATTTGACGACGAGGAAAAAGAATTCCGGATATATACATCTTGGATTTTCAGCTTCAGCTCATACATTTCTTTCCTATGCCTGGGCATAACTACTGATGATCCTGTTTCTGCCTTTATGCTTGCAGACTTTGGATATAATAATAGGTCTGTCAAAATTAAAAGCGATAATAAAAAAATTGACTTTCACAATTCAGTATACTATTGGCTGGAGAAGCAACTTGGAACTGCTCCATATTTTGAAACAGAATATGGAAGCAAATGTATAGATAAACTTTTTGTTGACACATGTATTTTTAATCTTGCATTAAGGAAAAAACGATTTGCCGATCTGAAATCACTTCAAAATGCAGTTTTTAATCTACATTTAGGATTAAAGATTAATGATTCATGGATGGAGGGAAAAGAAGAGGACATCAAGGAAGAAGAGGACATTCGATTTGTTTTTGGCGCGAAAAATAAAAGAAAAGATAAAGATAATAAAGGATCTTACCGATGGGGATGCTGCGTGACATCACAAACTTTGAATTTTATTTTTGGCGCTTTTGACATTAACGATCCAAACAAGGATAAAGCCATAGATGAGTTTCTTATGAGTGGACTGCCATTGATGATTATTGCTCTTCATCAAAGATATCAATGTTTTTTGATGATTGAAAAGATGAATAATTTTTCAAACCTCAAATCGTCAGAACGCGAAAAACTTAAAGATACCGTCACCCAATTTGTTGCCTATGGTACGTTACCTGCCTATGCCATTTCCAGATGGTATAATGTCAAGCAGATATATTATCACCTTATTGAACTTTTGGGGGTAAACGGATCTGTTGAGGACGTGACTCGAAAACTGAATATGTTAATTGACGAATCTGAGAAGCAAACACAAAAAGTAATTGAGAATCTAAATACAATATTGAGCGTCTTCGGTATTGTGGCAATACCAGCTTCTCTGATTCAGCTATTTCAGTTTTTTACTGAAGAGAGTCCAGTTTGGCAGAGAATAATAATCATTATAGTACTGGGATTCTTTTTAGGGATGTTCCTTTTTGGCTGGTTCAGAAGAATTACTAAAAAAACAAGCAGTTAGGTGAAACAAGCTGATTCTTAACCACAAAAACTACCTCAGAAGAGCAATATATTCTTGCTGTTTACTGATAGAATTTTCAGAATCATTCATCTGATACACATCATCTTCCGACAGGCCAGTTCAAAGCAGTTGAACAAGTATTGCTTAGCTGTTCTGTTGAGATAATGCTAAAAAAGAAGGAAAAAAGATAATATAAGTGCCTTGCTGCATTTCCTTGTATTAGTTATTGGATTTTGTATTGTTATATCGACTTTGTATTTTAAAGGAGTGAAGGAGAATCTCTATAATGATTCTATTAGAAAATGCGCTCGAAGCATGGGCATCCGCAATTTTTTATTGCGATAAAATAATGGCTGGGAAAGCTACTTTAGAAAACAAAAAACATTTTATTGCATCACTACAAAATTCGGTGGAATTATTTGTAAAACAATACATGATCAATGTTAATGATTATCGAGTAGCGACAGTGAAGCAGTATGATGCAAATGGAGAACCTATAAAAAGCTATCTCGCTTCAAAAGATTTAAATAAATATTTTAATAGTATTTCAGGTTCTGACACTATAAAGAGTTTTTATACGATAGAGTTCAATAAAATAATAGATTTGCAAAAGGAGCTTTTTAAATCTTTCTTTTCGCAAGAGAATGCTTCCATAACGAAAGCATTAATAACACTACAAAAGCTAAGAAACAATGAAACCCGCTTTTTCATAGCTGATGTTGATTTTATGACTGATCAAGAATTTCAAGAGTTGCATAATTTTATGGTGGTTTTTTATAAACTACTAAAGTATTATCAATTACTTCCATTCTTAGGGGACCCGTCTGGAAAATATGAGAAGCTTACATTTGAGAAGTCTCTACTTAATCAGTTTTCTTATAAGAAACAGCTGAAAAACTCTAAATTTGTACAAGAATTGAAAACCATTATTGAAAAAGTATACTTTTCAGGAGCCGATGGTGAAGAATCATACAATATTGCAGAGGAGATTGTAAACTATTGTGACGAATACTCGAATGAAGATTTTTACGAAATATGGGAATATGTAAGTATGCTTGAAAAGTATGACTTGATCCAAATCATAGAAGACCAAGATTTTATAATTATTAAGGGAGAGCATGTGTTCATGTGTTATAGATTGTATAAAATACAAGTATGATATATTTCATTACATGATTTATTTCCAGATCTGGTTTTAAGCATAAAAAGTATGGAAAAAATAGATGTAATAAAACCCATAAAAAGGCGGAGCAATAACATGCCCCGCCTTTCTCGTGAATTTCTCAAAAAACGGTAACGCAGGTAATTAGATTGCTTTATTATTGATGGCGCTCAGTGCCGAAAAAGCGCGTAAAATCAACGTTTTCTGGCACTTGACTATGGACTTTTGTATTTATATATGTTATAATCTAAT
>ODAI011039891.1_pt1:15000-18237 | contig 18237 bp, 10 predicted proteins | sample 1539321 | NCBI WGS metagenome assembly ODAI01 (sample SAMN02144231, study PRJEB22623) | gut metagenome | biome: sheep rumen | host: Ovis aries | place: New Zealand | reverse complement strand
TTTTTGCTTTCACTCAGTTCATCTACTGTTTCATCTATTGTTTTGAACCTAACTAGAATACTTTTAAGAATCTTCCAGTTTTCTATTTTTTTTAACATAGTTCGAAACCTTTTTTTTCTTTCATTTAAAAATTTTAGAACTTGAAAAAAACGCTTTTTCAAATCTTTTTTCAATTGTTTCGTTATTGTTTTTAAAACGGGACGCAAAAATGAAAGTGGGTCTCTTGGGTAACCCTCATCAAGGTACGATTCTACTAGTGTTCCATAACCTGTTAAAAACCAGAAGTTTTTGTTTTCAGTATATTTTTTTTTCTGTGGATTTTTTTTTTTTTTTTTTTCAGTAGATTGTACCTTAGATTTGTGCCAAGGTTTCAGAACAAAAGGTTGTAAGATCCTTATCTGAATACCCGCGTCGAACCAGTTTTTTGGCAATTCTTTGTGGGATACTGGAATGCCCTGATAGGTGCATTTAATATGAACTTCCCTGCGCCAATCCCTAAAATCTTCTGACCATTCGGGATTTTGAAATAATAGGATACGAATGATATTTTTAGTTATTATCAATGAAGGTAGTATAATATATTTTCTAATAAAAGATTGGATTAGTAATACAAAACTTCTAATTATTAGACCATATAGAATACTTTCCCAGTCTTCTTCTATTTTTCTAAGTCTTATTTCAGCCTCGTCTTTGTCGTCCTCCTCGTATTTGTGTTGCATCCTTTTCTGAAACTCCACAAATTCTGAATTGTCAGTACCAGGTTTCCTGAACATTTCTTTCCAATATTGGGATAGATCATCGAAAAGATCACCAAAAAGAAAAAAGAATAGGTAATTGTCTATTATCTCCAAAAAAGTGGGGGAATGGACAGTTCCATTTGCTTGAAAAAGTTTCGTAATCGCTGTTTTACGCCTTAGAGGGCGCATAGATCCCTTAATTATATCTCGGTCATAATCTAGTTCGCGTAAAAAATTTATTAGAAAAAATTCGTGATTTAGGTCCTGTTCAGGAAGAGACTCATTGTCATTTCTAGGACGAAGATTCAAATTCAGTGAAAGTGAATCTGTATTCCCATCAAAAATGACTATACGTTCGGCTCTTGGGTTCCGAATCTGAGGCTCTTTTATTAGTCTTTCCGTCGCTTGCTCCACTTCGTCGATTAAGTTGTATGACCATCGAGGAACTTGTTTACTGATTTCGTTTATTCCACTACATTTCTTTCTATTAAAAATGGTGTGGTTGTTCCGATCAGTTCTAATTGCCTCGAATAAGAATTTTTTTTTTCTTTTTTTTTCTTCGGAATATATTTTTACTTGTTCATGTTCTGGAAATAAATAAAGTCCGTCAAAATTAAAACTTGATACGGATTTTTCCGAAAATTGACTGATTAAGTTAAAAAAAAAACCAATTTCAGTTAATAAAAATTTTCTATCAAATTGATCTATTTTCTGTTCAAATTCTGGATAATTACTATTAATAGAAAGAAGGAGACCATGAATCTTATTTATCAAAATGGAATTTGTTGTGTAAGTTTCATTTTGAATTGATGGTGAAAAGCTTTGTCCACGAAAAGGTCCATTCAAGAAAGGATCATATATTTTAGTTAAATATTTTATTTTCCTCTTATCATTAGACAATCTAATTCGGTTTTCAAATACATCCACAGGAATAAAGTTCTTATATTTCTTATATTTCTTATCTAGAACTTTTGCCCTTTTAAAAAATTCATTGCTTAGTTTCTTTCTTTTTTCTTTATTATTGGAGCTCCAATAATTAGACAATTCATTATCATTATAGGATATTTTATCTCTTGTGAAGAGATCCATTTTTTTTTCCATGATTTTCAGAAAACTAGATAAATCAGGTGGATACGTGAAAGATATTCGTTCTTTTCCATCACTTTGACATATATGAAAAAAAAACTGTGAATTTTCATCTCGTACGACTCTTTCAAAGTGATCGTTTTTTATATATCGCAATGGCCTATTCCATCTTTGATAATCGAAAAGAGTCGTTACAAGAGGTTTTTCCAATGCGAAGATATTATTATCTTGCTCAATGTTGTCCAAAGTCTTATCTTTTTTCGGAAAAAGATAAGAAATAAGATTTTCTTCGTCTTCGATGGAGCCGTTTTGTTCTTGTTTAGTTTCTTCCGTTTCCGAATCTATTTCAACATCGATTTCTCCATTGATTTCATCCTTTTCCTTCTCTTCGTATTCTAAGATTTCATCAGTATAAAAATATGGAAGCGGTGTTCTGCCTAAATAGTGGGCAACGAGAACAAATGAAAAAACAACAAATATTTGACCCACATAATTTCCCAATTGTAATAGAATGTACTTATCAAATCGCATAGCTAACTTAGATTTGATCGAATTTTTTTGCTTTGACCAAACTAATAATATCAATCCAATACATTTCATCAAAAAGATATGACCAATTAACCAACCAAGAAAACTACTTGTTAAGAATAACAATTTATTGTTGGATCGAAAGAGATAAATGTTCATTAATCTTAGTAAGATTGAACTTGGGAAAAGAAAGGGGTTTGATAACTGAAAAAAAAGATTGTTAAAGAATACTTTGTAAATACGAAATTTACGTATTGAATTTGGATTCTTGTATCCGGAATCCAACTTGTATCCAGAATCCAAAAAATAGTAATCCGCCGAATAATAGTGTTTGTTGTTTTTGTATACGAAATTAAAGAAAAGATACGGTAGAGTTAGGACAGTTATTGTATGAGGTCTAATCAAAGCCAAATGCAAAGGCGCATAATAGATCGATATGAACATCATAAGCTGTCCCGTAATAAACCCGGTTGTTGCTGCTATTTCCGTCTCGGTCCCTTCGTCCATAACCCGGGCTCGAATAAGGAAGAGATAAGAAGGCCCTATGGAGAATGTAGTCAGAAATCCATAATAGAGTCCCATCACAATGGCTGAATTTAGTATTTTAAGGCATAAAGCTACTAAACGATCTAGTATAAACGATTGATAAATCATGAAAAACCTCTCTTAGTATTTTGATATTTATTGCAATTTTTATTCTTGCAATTTCATTACTATTCGTATATGATATTAGTAATTCTTATATGTTATATATGTTATATGATATTACTAATTCTTATATGATATTAGTATATGATATGAATTATTCATTTTCTTATTTTTTATTTCTATTTTCGTATTTTTTATTTCTTATATATAATAATATATTATATGATATTAGTAGATA
>ODAI014807117.1_pt1 | contig 18238 bp, 14 predicted proteins | sample 1539321 | NCBI WGS metagenome assembly ODAI01 (sample SAMN02144231, study PRJEB22623) | gut metagenome | biome: sheep rumen | host: Ovis aries | place: New Zealand | reverse complement strand
GACAAGATTTTTGGTGTCGATGCCATCAACAAGCCCGAACTGCGCAGGAAGGATGTGCTGAGGCTGATGAAATTCAACGAGCGTCCTTCGGGATTCTCTTTCGTTACGGGCACAGAGGTTGGCGACCGCACCATCCGCATGGACGATGTCCGCATCAAGACGGGCGCAGCTATTTCAGCTGGTGCCGATGTGGTTTGGTTCATCACTCCGAAGGTGGCGGTGGAACTGCTCACCCGTGTGGTTGATGCACAAGCCAAGGTGTATGATTCGCCAACTGTCTTCACGGGAGGGCATCTGAATCTTTACCACTTCGACTTGGGTGGCAAACTCTCTCTCCCTCACATGTTGGGACAACGGGTGGCTGTGCGTGCATTTGCCGGAGCGCGCCTGATGGATGGCGATTCATTCACCGATGGGCGGCGCACACTTGTGGTGGACGATGCCGCCAACTTTGAGTTTGGCTTGGGCCTCACCTACGAATGCATCGACACCAGCAACTATGCGTGGGGCTTCACGTGCGATTACTACCACACTTTCTCACGCTACATGAAGAACCGCTACAGCGTCAGCTCATCGTGGAAAATTCTGTTCTGATGCCTTTCTTCTCTCTGTCTTCTATCCTCGCTCTCCCCAATGACAGATGACAGTTTTTTGAAAGTGCATTTCCACTCTCCATTACCTCTTTCGTTTCTATCCTTTACACCCTTCTCTCTCAGCGGAGAGTGGGGTTTTTCAGTAGTAGCTGCCAATGAAGAGGAAGAGCATGGAAAGGAGCACGAGGAGCAGGTCGATGGCCTTGGAGCGCAGGTTCTTTTCGTGAAAGAGGATGGCTCCGAAGAGGAAGCTGACGAGCACCGAACCGCGCCTCACCATGGAGACGATGGAAATCATGGCTCCGTCCAGTCCGAGCGCGTAGAAGTAAGCGAAGTCGGCGGCGGAGAGGAAGATGGAAATGAGGATGATGCTCCAATGCCAACAAAAGGGGGTGGTTTCGTGGCGGTGGGGCCACCAAAGCGTCAGGAGCATGAGGAGCATGAGGAAGAACTGGTAGAAGGTGTACCACGACTGCACGGCAAGTTTGTCGAGTCCCACTCCGCCGTTCTCAGGCGCAGCCATGAGGAACTTGTCGTAGAGCCCCGATATGGCTCCCAGCACATTGGCCAGCACCACGAACACAATCCACTTGTTGTGCTTGAAGTCGATGCCCTCCTTCTTGCTGGAGCGCGAGAGCATGTAGAGGCCTATGATGGCGATGCTCACACCCACCCATTGCCATAGGTTCAGCTTTTCGGCAAAGAAGGTCAAGGCACCTATGAGCACCATTACGGGGCGCGTAGCGTTGATGGGGCCGACGATGGTGAGCGGCAGGTGCTTCAACCCAAAGTAGGCCAACAGCCAGCTGCTGAGCACGATGAGCGACTTGAGCAGTATGTATTTATGTTCTGTCCACCCATATTGGTGGGTGTAGAAAAGGCTGTCCTGGCTGATGTGCCCTTGTGCCGAAAGGATGATGAAGGGCAGGAATATGAGCGACGAGAACAGCGTGTTGAGGGTCAGCACTGGTATGACGGCGTTGTCGCGAAGCGATTTCTTCTTGAAGACGTCGTAGAAGCCGAGTAGGGCAGCGGAAAGGAATGCTAATATGAGCCACATAGATGGATTTGCTTCTTACATGTTATTGTTCATGAACATTCGTGGGCATGATGTGTGGTTATTCGTGTTCAATAAAAACATGGTCGGGGTAGGTGATGTTGGCAAGGAAGAGCGCGTTGCCGGGGACGGACATGCCTGCAGAGCAACGGTCCTTCTTCTCAATGATTTCGCGGAACTGCTGGAGGGTGAGCACACCTCGACCCACATCGAGCAGGGTGCCTACAATGGCACGCACCATGTTGCGAAGAAAGCGGTCGGCCGTGATGGTGAACCGCCACTTCGTGGGAGTCATCTTCTCCCACCGGGCAAAAGTGATGCGGCAGTTGTTCGTCTTCACGTCGGTGTGTAGCTTAGAGAAGGAGGTGAAGTCGGTGTAGTCGAAGAGGATGGCAGCTGCCTCGTTCATCAGGTAGAAATTGAGCGGCTGAGGGAAACGGTAGGTGTAATGTTCGAAGGGCGACTTCTCCGTGACAATATAATAATGGTACGTGCGCGAAGTGGCAGAGAAACGTGCGTGACCATCGGGCTTTACAGGGACAATGCGCTGGATGGCAATGTCCTGCGGCAACAATCTGTTCAGCCGATAAACCAGCTGCTTGTCCGCCTTTTGCTCAGCGTCGAAATGAGCCACCATGAGCGAGGCGTTCACACCCGCATCTGTGCGGCCAGCTCCTGTCACTTCGATGGGTTCACGAAGCAGGGTGGAGAGAGCCTTGTTCAGCACTTCCTGCACACTCATGCCGTTGGGCTGAACTTGCCAACCATGATAGCGTGCACCATCGTATGAAAGATACATGAAATATCGCTGCATCTCAACTTCTATCTTTTTATCCTGAAATCTTTTTAGCCTTCTTACGGCGTGACTCTGTTATGGAAAAACGTGCGTTTCAGCGTGCTTGATTTTCGTATGCTGGGAGCATGTTGCGTGGCGCGCTGGTGGTAGAAGTGCCAAAGCATGAGGGCTGAGGTGATGGTGGCGATGCCGTCGGCCGCAGCGATGCTCATCCACACGCCTTTCGTGCCCCAAAATTCGGGAAAAATAAGCAGGAAAGGAACGAGGAATACGAGTTGGCGGCTGACGGACAAGAAAATGCTCCTCTTGGCCATGCCGATGCTTTGGAAAAAGTTGCCCACCACGATTTGGAAACCGACTATGGGACTCATGATGACGATGATTTTCATGCCCTCCACGGCCAGTTGTGCCAAAGCTTCGTCGTGAGTGAATAGTGCAACAGGGTAGTGGGGCAGAAATTCGCACAGGATGAACGAGCTGGTCATGACGATGGTGGCCAGGACAATGGCCTTGCGAAGCACTTCGTTGACGCGCTCGGGCTGCTGTGCACCAAAGTTGAAGCCAGCGATGGGCTGCATCCCCTGGCAAATGCCCAGCACCACCATGACGGCGAGGAACGTGATGCCGTTGATGATGCCGTAGGCAGCAATGGCGAGGTCGCCTCCGTGGCGTGTGAGGCCCTTGTTGATGAGGATGACCACTAAGCAGGCGCATAGCTGCATGGCAAAGGGGGAAAGGCCAATGGTCAAGATGCCGCGGACGATTTGTTTCTTCAGCTGGTAGATGCCGGCATGCAGGTGGATGATGTCGCGCTTGTTGCTGAGCACGGCTATGACGTAGATGAGCGAAACGATTTGCGCCAAAATGGTGGCGAAAGCCGCTCCCTTGATGCCCATTCCTAACGTGAAGATGAACAGGGGGTCGAGCACGGCGTTGATAATCACGGTGGCAATGGTGGCACTCATGGCCACATGCGGATGGCCTGTGCTCCTCAGGGCGCTATTTAGTCCTAAGTAAAGATGGGTGACCACGTTGCCGTAGAGGATGACGGTCATGTAGTCGTGGGCATACTGAAGCGTGTTTTCTGAAGCGCCGAAGAACAGCAGGAGGGGGTCGATGAACAGCAGCCCCAGCGCACCCACCACAATGCCTATGACGATGTTGAGCGACACCAAATTGCCCAACACCCTCTCGGCCGATGCGTAGTCTTTCTGGCCCAGTTTGATGCTGATGAGCGTGGAGCTGCCTACCCCCACCATCGCACCAAAAGCGGCACTGAGGTTCATGATAGGAAAGGTGACGGCCAGTCCACCCAATGAGAGGGTGCCCACGTCGGGAATGCGGCCAATGAAGATGCGGTCCACCATGTTGTAGAGCGACGAGGCGGTCATGGCGACTACGGCGGGAAGAGCGTACTTCAAGAGCAGTTGTCCTATGGGCTTTGTGCCTAATTCTTTTGTGCGGTTATCTTGCTGTTGCATAACGTTTGTTCTTTCTTTTCAAGCTTGGGGCTGCAAGTTACGAGTGTGCCCCCCCTGTTGCGCTTCGCTTACTCCAGTTCGCTCCAGGCAGGAGGCTCCACGCCTAAGAGGTTCTTCACAAAGAAATCGTAGCGTTTGTGCTCGCCGTAAGTTTCGCCCATGGTGTGGTGAGCACCAGGCAAGAGGATGAACTCAAAGTCCTTTCCGGCCTTCACCAGCGCGTTCACCACCTGATAGCTCGACGAGGGATCTACATTGTCGTCCATTTCGCCCACTACCAGCATCAGCTTTCCTTTCAGGTTCTTTGCGTGTTCCACATTCGAGCAGTCGATGTAGCTCTGATCCACGGGGTAACCCATCCACTGTTCGTTCCACCAAATCTTGTCCATTCGGTTGTCGTGACACCCACAGGCAGCGTATGCAGCTTTGTAGAAATCGCCATAGAAGAGGAGTGCGCCGAGGGCTTCTTGTCCACCTGCCGAGCAGCCGTAGATGCCCATCCGCTCAATGTCCATGTAGGGATATTTCTTGGCAGCCGCTTTTATCCACTCAATGCGGTCGGGGAATCCTGCATCTTTCAGATTCTTGTAGCAGACTTGTTCAAAATTGAGCGAGCGGAACGAGGTGGTCATGGCATCGAGCTGCACTACGATGAAGCCCAGCTCTGCCAGCTCCTGCAGGTTGTAGAGCCAAGGGGTGAACTTCTTGGGCACGTATTGGTCGCCAGGGCCGGAGTAGATGTACTCGATGACAGGATATTTCTTTGATGGGTCGAAGTTGCTGGGACGCTGAATGAGGCCCCACATGTCGGTCTTTCCATCGCGCCCTGGTGCTACAAACACTTCCGGTGCCTTCCAGCCTGTAGCTTGCAAACGGCTGATGTCGGCTGTTTCAAGGGTGGAAATGATGTGGCCGTCCTTCAGCGAGCGCAGCACAGTAACGGGGGCTTGGTCGATGGTGGAGTAGGTGTCGATGAACGATTCCTTGTTGGGGCGGCTGAAGTTGGCCTCGTGATTGGCGCGCTCAGGTGTGAGATCTACGAGGTTTTTCCCGTCAAGGTCTATGCGGTAGTAGTGAATGTTGTAGGGGTCTTCCTCAGGTATTTTTCCGTCAAAGCTCGACTTCACCACGCCCATGTTTTTGCAGTTGCGACCGTTGGCTGAGAAGATAACGTAGCCTTTGCCCTTCTCGTCAATTTCGGCAATCTGCACCGCGCGCACCCAATAGTCGCCCTTTGTCACTTGCGTCAGCTTCCCTTTCTTTCTGTCATAGAGATAAAGATGTGCATGTCCGTCGCGGTCACTCTTCCAAAGAATGTGATTGGCATCCAAATCGCGGCGAAGGTTGCGCGAGTAGGCCACATACTTGTCATTTTTCTCCTCGATGAGTATGCGCACGTTTCCTTCCAAGTCCATTTCCAGAATGCGGTAGGTTTTGTGTCCACGCTCATTAAACTCGAACGTGAGGGTTTTTCCGTTCTCGTCCCAGTCGGGAGCTGTCACTTGATACTGCGAGGCAAACAGGGCTGTGCTTTTGGGACGGATGGTTCGTTTTCCTGCTACATCTACCACGACGGGTATGCGATAGTTCAGTGAATCGCCTGGTTTGGCATACTCCTGCTTGGAGTACTTTGGCTGCACCTGGTCGGTGGGTGAAGAGAGTGTGTAGGTGACGTAGCGCTTAGGAGCTGGCTTGATGAGCACGGTGGCATAGTATTTTCCATCTTTCGACCATGTGCCCCACGAGCTATAGTAGCAGGTGTCAACACCATCGGTGGTGATGGCAACAGCATGTTCGGCATCGTTTCCGTTCTGCACATAGAGGTTGTTGTTCTTGTGGACCATGTATGTACCTTTGTTTACAGGGCTTTCGGCACGGCCGTCCTTCTCATCGCGCACTTCCATCCAGTGGTGGCTATCCCCACCTCCGCCCCAATTGTTGCGGCGGCGGTTCAGTTCAGGGTTGGTGGTGGAAGTTTTCTCTCCCGTCAGCGCATCCACCCGATACCAAGCTGTGCTGTCGCCTGTGTAGGTGGAGTAGATGAAGAACTGATTGTCGGAATCGCCGTAGGAGCGTTGCACGTTGACGCTCCCGTTGGCCATCTTCCAAGAGTATTTGCGGCTGATTCCGAAGGCATTTTTGTAGTCTTGTACGGTACCTTGTGCATAAGTGCTCAATGTGGCGTTTGCCAGCAGAGCTAAAGCAATAAGTTTTTTCATTGGTTGATATAGCTTGTGTTTATTTAATAAAGTGTGAAATCTGTATAGAAATAGTAGTACCACCAGAATGTGGAGCCAAATGGTTCCCACATCCGTTTGCCCATCTCTTTCTCGCTGAGTCCTTGCTGCAAGAGCGTGTTGTAGGTGGAGACGAAACGATTGAACTTGTCGGACACTAATGGGTCGAACCTGAAATCGTTCATTTCGATGGGGGAGTTTTCTGCCGTGCCTAACAGGATGGCAGCTTCCTGATAGAGGTGCGGAATGGTCTCCTCGGGGTGAGCATGGGCGTAGTCGTAGAAATGAACGCAGAAGGCGTAGTCGTTTTTTGCCCAAAGCGACATGCACAACGCTACATCCTCTAAGAGTGGGGTGTTGGCTTGGGGGAGTTCGGCAAAATGCTGAAGGAGAAAACGGTCGCAGAGTCCGTGGTCATCATCCAGTGTGTTGGCATCGTCGTGCATCAGTGGAGCCAGCGTCTGGTATTCCATGCTTTGCAAAAAATCGGTGCTGCTCATCAACCATCGTTCGTGCTCCTTTGCCCATTCACGATGGAACGTGGATGTTTTGAGCATAGACAGGTATTTTTCAGCCATGTCAAACTCTCTGTTCATCAGGGCTGTTCGTGCCATCATTTTCAGATTGCGGAAGCTCAATCCATATTTGACCGCACTCTCCATGGCGCGACGGAATGCAAAATTCATCTGTCCAAATTGGTAGTAGATGAGTGCAGATCCTAACTGAGAAATGTGTATCTCGGGCCCGTTGTTCTGCTTTGGTATGGTGCCGCAGTTGTTCAGTTCGAACATGCGGTCCAGCCGTCCGGTTTGCATGAGGGCGATGTTCTTGTAGATAACCATCAGGTTGGTGGGGAAGTCTATGTCGGCTTCGCTTTCTTTTCGGCTTGCCGATGCTTCTTTTTCATACGCCTCCATTTCTTTAATGACATCGTCATAGCGGAACTCATCCAAGGCACGATACATCCGCATTTCGTGCTTGAAATTCTTGTCGCTCAGCGTGGTGAGGAATGAGGGGCGGTGGTTGTTCAGGATGTTTATCTGCTGAGGGGGAAAGATGAAAATCAAGGTGATTGCTCCTGCGAGCATGCATAATTCTACGGGCAGTAGTTCATTCAGCCATTTGCCATGTTGGGTGCGGCGGAGCAAGGGCAGCAAGAGGAGGGCGAATAGGAGACAGAAAAGGAGTATCAGCGTGGGCAGAAAGGGGAATCCGGGAGTCTTAGCATAGTAAATCCAATAGCCGTAATCCAGCACGTTGAACAGCAAGAGCAATGGGAGAATCAGAGCCAGAGGGGAGTACTTGTCCTTGATGTTGAACAGTTGGAGGGTGAGCAGATAGATGAGTGCCCACAATGCGATGAGGATGGTGCTGCCCAACCACGGATGGTAGAAAAATTGTGTGAGGTAACACGCTATCCAACTCCCCCAGCCGCCTTGGTGGTCAACTACGTCCATCATGAACGTGTGTCCGCTGATGAACACATTGTTATCCTGTATGGTGTAGAGATAATCAGCATTCATCACCGGCAGCAGAATGTAAGCCACGATGATGAATGCGGACAAGTATATGTATTTGATTTGAATCCTCATGCCTGTTTGTGTGCTATGCTGGGAATGAGGTAACGTTAGCGTCTTGCGTATTTGGCAGGCACAGCATCTTCCTTTGCTTTCTTTGCAAACTCCTGCGGTGTAATGGTGACGGGCTCAATCATGAACTCTGGACGATTAAACGAGCGCAGGAAGAATGTGTTGAAGTAAGGGTCTTTTTGAGGGAGGGCAAAAGCCTTGTGCGCTTTTCCGCTCTTGTCGAAGTAAGCCAGCACGGGACGGGTGTAGTTTCCATCATCGCGACGAGAATCCACCATAATCCAGCGTCCATTGCTCGACCATGATGGGTAGCTTTCGGAGCGGGGACTGTTCACAGCATCCAGTTTCTGCACTTTGCGGGTGGCTAAGTCCATCATGTAGATGTCAGCATCGGCGTGCCACACATGAAAGCAACCATATTCTGCCTGAGCAAAAAGGAGGTAACGGCCGTCGGGACTAACGCGGGGTAGAGTCACGCTCTGACCTAATGAATCGGCTGCGTTGTAAATCTTCTCCAAGTTGCTGAACTCTTTTGTTTCTGGATTGAAATCAGCGCAGTAGAGATCGTATTTCACTTCTGTAAAGCGTTGAATCATCTCGGTCTCTTTGGCCAAGCTGTCGTTCTTGTATTCGAAATGAGCAGAGCAGAAGTAGAGCTTCTTTCCGTCGGGGCTCCAAGTTGGGAACACCTCCAGTTCGTCATCCAGCTCAGAAATGATGCTCACCTCGTTCTTCTCAACGTCATAAAGTATCAAATCGCTCTCTGTGTCCTGCACTTCTATCTTGTTCAAATCTTTTGTGTGGAACGACTGTCCCGTTTTGTTGGTAGAAAAAGCAATGAGGTTTTTTGTTGGATGCCAAGACGGATAGACACCTGCACTGAGGGTTTCGTTGGTCTTCAGGTCAATCTTCCTAAGCTCCCCATGGGTCACCAACATGGTGCCGCCAAAACCTTGGCGCATGTGGAAGAGCATGTTGTCGGTTCTGTAGTTCTGGTAGGAGTGGCAGTTGATGCACTGGCCAGTGCTTTCTGTACTGACCGACATGTTGCTGTAAATCTCTCGCTCGTCAAAGTTGGTGAGGTTGCGCTGGTTGATGCTCAACCGCTCGTAGGCTACATAGGAAGGCTGGATGACGCGGTAAGAGATATAGTGGTCTATCGAGTCCTCGGCTACATAGATGTTGAATGGCTTGAACACTTTCCACGTTCCTGCAATTTTTGCATAGACATCCACTTCGATGCTCTTTCCCTTCGAAGCTTTCATGATGTTTTTCCACTCATCTTCGTCTATCTGCACTTTTTGTTCTTTTCCGTAGGTAAGCTCTCCGCCTGGATACTTGAGGTTAGCCACCACCTCCTCTGCACCTTCTTGTACAGCAAAATTCAGGGGACAGATGTTGTAAGGAATGGTCACTTCGGTATAGTCGGGGTAAATTCTGGGCAGGCGCGACTCTTGTTGTGCACCTGTAGGCACGTCGGGATGATTGCAGGCTGCCAGCAATGCAATCAACCCCAAAGTGGTTATAATTGATTTTATTTTCATTTGATGTTTGGTTTCGTGATATGACGTATTGTTGTGACTAATTTAATAGGAGTGCACGTCGCGGCAGAAGAAATAGAACCAATAGAAGGTTCCTCCGTAAGCACTCTTCATTGTCTCGCCTACATCCTTGGGCTTCATGCCTGTTTGGAGCAAGGACTGAGACATTTGCTGAAAACCAGTATAGGAATCTTTCACTTTTTGATCAAAAGGCATACCGCTGATGTTCACGGTTTCTGGTTCCAAATGGCCATATAGGTAAGCTGCTTCCTGGTAGTGGACGGGCATGCTTTCTCCTTCATGCAGCGAAGCATAGAGGAAGAAACGAGGCCAGAACAGTTTAATGTCTTTTTGTATCAAGGCATAGTTCAGCGTCACTTCCTGCAAGAGTTTGTCGTCCTTGTTCATCGTGTTGCTGAAATAGTTGAGCAAGTACATTTCGCAGAGTCCGTTGTCGCCATCCAGCACGGTGCCCATGTGGTCGCGAAGCTCGCGAATTTTGTCAAACTCGGGGTACTTCTCAATGAGTTTGGGGTTCTCCGTAATGGGCATCAGGTTCTGCGCCCAATCCTTGTAGAAGGTGGATGTGCTGAGGATGTTGAGATATTTTTTTGCCACATCCATTTCGCCTCCAATGAGCGAGCAGCGGGCCAGCATCTTGAGATTGTCAAAATCGTAGCCAAATTCCACGCTATTCTCGATGCACCAACGTACGGTGAAGTTGGTTTTGCCGTGATAATAATAGATGAGTGGAGCGGCTGTCTGCACCATGTGTACTGTTAAGCTGTCAAAGCCATTCTTTGGAGGCTCTCCCATGTTGTTGTACTTAAACATTTTGCTGCCCATCTCTCCTTTGTTCATTAGGGCTATGTTCTTCAGCAACACCATTTCGCGCGATGCATCGCCTGGGATGCTGCCCATTTCATCGAGCACCTTATCCCAATCCTGCTCATCGGCGGCACGGTACATGCGCATTTCGGCATGATAATTATAGTTGTCGAAATTTTTCTTATCTGCCCACAGGTAAGAACCTACGAAAAAGGCGATGGTAGCAACGTATGCCAGCAATCCCATCCCTCCTTTCAGCTCGGCCCGTTTTGGTAAAAAAGGAAAGACCAATGGAATGGCCGACAAGATGATGAATGGAATGGTGGGAATGTCGCTGACCAGTTTGTCGTTGGTAAATTCGGGGAATCCGATTGTCCAAGCGTCTTCAATGCGCATTTCGGCATAAAACTGTCTGCTCAACAAGGGGACAAATGCAATGAGGAGAAGCGGATAGAGCGGGGTGACGATTCTTCCCAAAAGTGTATTGCCCTTTGACTCAGCTATAGACTCTGTTGTGGGGGCTTTTTCTTTACACTTTTCTGAAAGAAAATTTTTGACGAATGTATTTGCAGCTATGTAGAGTAGGGCCAATAGTGTGTACCATCCTGCAAAAGGATAAGTGATAGCTACTAAAGTGGTGGTGATGATGCTGTCCGCTTTCTTGCGGTTGAAATAACGATTAAACAGCACCAGGAGCATGGCAATGAGATAACCAACCGTGCCATAAAACCAATAGCCTGTTTGCTTCACGTAGTAGAGCCAATAACCGATGCTGATGGTGCTCACCAACAGACAAACAGCAGGTATGGCCAATACTGGCATCCAAGCCATCTTGACGTTGAATGCCCATTTGCTCACCCACAAGCTGATTACCCAAAGGGCTATCATGATGCCAGCTCCCCATGTGGGATGAAAGAAATATTGCGTTAGATAAGCCGACACCCAACTGAGCATTCCTCCTGGTTGGCGCATGCATTCTTCCAGAAAGGTGCGGTCGGTGGTGAAAAAATCTTTCAGCTGAGCCATGTAAAGCATGTCGCTGTTGCATACAATGAGGTAGTACATACCTAATGCTACAACTGTGGCTGTTACAACCAAGGCTATTGCAATAGCAGCGGGTCTTGTAATGGTGAAGGGGGGCTTTTCTTTTTCTTTAGGTTGGGACAGATTGGTGTTAATAGAAGGCTTTTTCGTCTCCGCTATCGTCTGCTTCCTATAGTTTTTCTTATTCATTGCCTCAAATATTGTAGTTTTGGCGACAAAGTTACAACTTTTTTATGAAAGACAAACATGTTTACTTAAAAGTTTTGGTAACAAGTGTCTTTTTAACAGCATTTTTTGTAAAGTGCCTTTTATGTCAGTCTTTGTGACGTTCTTTTAAAGTGCCAATGAGTGCATCCAAATCGTTGGCAAGCGTTTTGTAGTCTTTTCCTTTTAACGGACAAGCTTCCAGCCTTTTTCCCATTCCTGAAGGAATTGTGTCGTAGGCTTGCTCTTCCATCGCCTTGCCTTTATCGGTCAGGCATACTATTTGCTGACGTTTGTCTTTTTCGCCTCGATGCCGTTCTACCAATCCCATCTTCTCCATTCGCTGAAGCAGGGGAGTGACGGTGTTGGTTTCCAGCATCAACATGTGCGCAATGTCATTGACGGGTTGGGCATCCTGTTCCCACAGCACCAACAGCACCAGGTACTGTGGGTAAGTGATGCCTAACTTTGTGAGCAGCGGCGTGTAGGCCTGAGTAACCAAACGCGCCGCTGTGTAGAGACGAAAACAAATTTGATGATCTAATTTTAATTCTTCGTGCATAGAGTTTCTACAATGTCTTTTTCAAGCTGTTCCATATTATCCGTTGGCTCGAAGCGCTTAACAACCTTTCCCTCGCGGTCAATGAGGAATTTGGTGAAATTCCACTTGATGTCAGGATTCTTGTCGTAATTGGCATCGGCCTTACGGAGCATGCCGTCGAGCAGACTTGACAGCTCATGGGCAGGATCGAAACCGCCAAAGCCTTTTTCGTTCTTCAGATAGGTGAAAATGGGGTCGGCACCAGGTCCGTTCACTTCCACTTTCTTCATGATTTGGAAGGTCACCCCATAGTTGAGTTGGCAAAAAACCTCAATTTCGCTGTCGGTGCCAGGATCTTGCTCTGCGAACTGGTTGCAGGGGAAGCCGATGATAACGAGGCCCTTGTCCTGATACTTTTTGTTCAGCTCTTCCAGTCCTGCAAACTGAGGAGTGAAACCACACTTGCTTGCTGTGTTTACAATCAGCAGCACCTTACCTTCAAACTGTGCAAAATCCAGTTCTTTTCCTTTGCTTGTTAAAGCCTTAAAGTCATAAATCTTTGCCATAATGTAATTTGTTAGTTTGTGATGAGTAACTTGTATAATATTTTTTCTTCCCACCATTTCTACCGCGCGTGTTTGTTGTTCGCTGTGCAAAGATACGACTAATTTTTATATCGCAAGCGATTTTTGTAATCTTTAACTAAGTTTTCTCAAAGACTCGTCAGTTGAAGTAAGGTTTTTTCAAGGGTTGAGTAATCAGCTACAGGCGAATCGGAGTATGTGGCTACTACCTTTCCGTCAGCATCAACGATGAAGACGCGTGGCACCCCTCTTTTGGCAAACTTATAGTATAGTTGAGGGTCGGTGGGCATATAGAATGGCATGGAGAATCCTGCCTTGTTCCAATATTCCTGCACGATGTCTTTCGTTTGACTGCGAGGTACGTTGAGCATGATTATTTTCTCTTCGAAGTTATCGTAGAATTGCTGTAGTACAGGTAATTCCTTTTGGCAGTCGGGACATAAAGTATCGAAGAAAGTCAAGATATAAACCTTCCCCTTCAGCGAAGAGGATTGGAGCACTGTGCCATCGGCACGTGACAGCGAAAATGCAGGGATTGTATCGCCTGCTTTTACCAATAATGCATCCTCTTCTCCATCCTGCTGGCAAGCTGTCAACAGGATGAAAAGGAGTGAGCATACTAATTCGATGTAATATGTACGATTGCTTCGTTTCATTGTATCGCTTTGTTTTTATTTTCTTATTAGTTTAGCTGCAAAACCGCCACCGTTGGCCATGTGGAGAGTGATGTGTTCCTCTGGGGCGTGGCTCAACGTGAAGGTTTGCTGGAATACTTGGTAATCAGTGGCATTCTTGTCGGCATTCGGCCCATCAAAGAAGACGGTGATTTCGTAAGTGCCTGTGGGGAGAAAATCGCTTGTTAGCGTGATGTCACGTCCATCCCAATTGGTTTCACCTGCCACATACCAGTTCTGGCCCTGCCGACGAGCGGTGATGATGTATTCGCCCATCTTTCCTTGCAGCACCTTCATTTCATCATAGACAGTGGGGAGTGAAGCGAGGAAAGCCGTGCATTCGGGTTCACGTTCGTAAGCCGATGGATTATCGGCCAGCATGGTAAGCGGACTCTCGTGCACAATATAATGTGCCAGTTGGTGACAGCGGGTACCCATCGTCATGGGGTTGTTGTAGATGGGTTGGAAATCGGCCTTGCTGGCATTGCGCATTCCTCCCGGGGTGAAATCTACAGGCCCCACCATGCCACGGATGTATGGAAAGGTGACATCGTAGAGAGGCATATCTTTCACGGGTTCATCCACGTTTTGACCATTTTTCTGATATTTGGTTCGTTCTGTCCATTTCACTTCCTCCATTCCAAACACAGCTTCGAAGTTAACCACATTGGGCCAAGTGCGTGTGATGCCCTGCGGAGCAAATATCCCGTGGTAGTCGAGCATTAGTTGGCTCTTGGCGCAACGTTCAGCAATGCGGTAAATCATCTCGGTCGCTTCTTGGTCGTAGCGGTCAAGAAAATCGACTTTGAATCCCTTGATGCCCATAGCAGCATACTTCGCGCAGGCTTCGTTCAGTTGTTTGTCCAACACGTTGAAGACTGTCCAAAGGATGATGCCCACGTGCTTTTGCTTGCCATATTGTACCAATGCTGGCAAATCGAGTTCTGGAATGACGGTGAGCATATCGCCACTCTTCGGATTGTACCAACCTTCGTCCAGAATGATGTACTCTAAGCCGTGCTTGGCTGCAAAGTCAATGTAATGTTTATAGGTTTGCTGATTGATGCCTGCTTTGAAATCCACACCTGTAAGCCCCCAGTCGTTCCACCAGTCCCAAGCTACCTTGCCAGGACGAATCCATGAAGCTGATTTCTCGCCTTCACCTTTCGACGAAGTAGCGTTGAGACGTGAAGGTGCTGCTAACTGATAAGCCAGTGTGTTAGTGGGCATCTCTTTGTCATCGTGAGTGATAGCGAGAATGCGCCAGGGGAAAGTGCGGTTACCTTTACCTTTGGCTATGAAGTCTTCTGCAGCGGTTACGTATTTCTGAACGCGCCAGGGATAGAAATCGAAAGTCTTGGGATAAGGGGCAAAGCTTGCTCGTAACGAAGTCCCTTCTCCCTTCACAAACATGCCTGGATAGTTCTCCACGTCGGTTTCCAAGAGTGTGACTTTGGCAATCTTGCAATCTACTGTGGCTGGCAGAAAAGCTTCAATGTCTCTACTCTTCGAGAGGGGGGCAACATCGTATGTGGCTTGGAAGGCCATTGCCTTTGGCTTTTGTGGATTGGTAGAATAGGGCAGGTAAGCGGTGTGGTCGCCTGTAAAAGTGAACTGAGCCACTTCGTCTTTCACTGTCCATTCTCCCTTGGTGGAAGTGGTGAAGAAACGGTAGGCTATGCCACTGTTGTAAGCTCGAAATTCTACGTTCACGCCGTTTTTGTTCTTCACAATGAGCTGGTTGTATTCATCGTCAAACGAGGTGATTTTGTAGTTGGGGGCGTCGAAATGCTCCTTAACCGCCTTTGTGCTCGAACCATGGTATTGGCTGGGCTTCTTTCCTTGAAGGAGTAAGTCAGGAGTGCTCGAAATCAATTGCTTTCCATCGTCAGTTACGGTGAAATTCAATTCCTTGTCTGCTTTGATTTCAATCTTTAGTTTTCCGTTAGGAGAACTGATGTTGGTATTTACTTGAGCATGAGCGAAGCTTGCAAATGTTGTGAAGCCTATAGCGAACAATAAGTGTTTCATGTCTGTTATTTTATTATATATGTATATGTGTATGTATGGGGTTCTTCTGGCTTCTCGTTGCCGTTGGGACGGTGAAAAGTGAGCGGCTCATATTCACCCAGTGGATAACCCGTCACCACCAGATAGGCATCCTTCGTATCGGCTGGCAGCGTCAGTTTCAACGTGTTCTTCTGTCCAGTCATGATGTCTCCGTAGGCGGCTTCAGCATTGTTCTTCACTGCCACCAAACGATAAGCGTATCCGTCTTCCTTGTTGCTGCCGGCGAACTTCACCTTCACGGTTTTCTTGCCTTTCGTGTTGTCAAGCTTGATAACATTGGCACCAAACACTTGCAGCGGTTTGTCATTTACAAATTCACCCGCATACTTCTTGTTCATTTCGTGCTTGCCTGGGAAATCAAAGGTGAGTAGGCGTGAATAGCAATCCACTGCCTCTTTGGCAAAGTCCTCGTTGCTTAGGCTGAACATGCGCATGTAGGTAGAAGCAGGATCTTCGCCTCGCATGCCCTCACGGAACACGTCGGCAATGACTGTCAATCCATGCTTCATGCTCCAGTATTCGAGCAGGTAGGGCGAGTGGTAGATGTTTTCGCCATCGAGGAAGCGCAGGTTGGCATGTTTGATGAAGTCCTTCCAGTGATAGTTCTCGTCTGTAGGCCATTCTGGGTTTACGTTCCAGAGCATCCATTGGCTGGTCATTTCGAAAAATCCGCCAGCCATTCCACCTTTGCCTTGTTTGTCGCATGCAATCATCGACTGGAACGAGTGGCCTAATTCATGTGCGATGCAGTTCAGCTTCTCGTCTTGCACGCGGTTGGGTGCAATCCACAACGCACCAATCACGCCGTCGTAGTCGCCTCCGTAGGCCGTACCTTCGAGTGAATAATTGAGCATCACCATCATGCGGTAGCGGTCGGCATTGGAACCAGGCTTGATGAACTTGAGGTCGTTCTTGTAAAAGTCATAGAATGACTGAATGCGTGTGAGCAAATTGGGCAGATCCACCTTCATGTTTTGACCTTCCAAGTCGGGAGCTTTGCTTAGGTCGGATCCAAAAGGCTTTTCCCAAAATATGATTACGTCATCCGTATAGGCGCAGCGGGCAAAACTCCATTTGGAGTTAGGCTTCGTGAAGTCGTTGTCCTTCAAATCGGAGGGGATGTAAATCTCTTTCCCCTTGGGAGCTACATACATGAGTTCCTTGACTTTTTCTGTCATAGCTGTTTGGGGCTGATCCTCCAACTTTGTTTGTGCCTTAGCCATGTTGGCACTGCTCGCACAGAGCAAAGTGACAACTGCAATTTTCATGTAATTTTTCATTTCTTTTATCATTTTTTAATAAGTGTGGTAAATAGCTAATCGTAAAATTCAGTGCGACAAAGATACGACTTTTCTTCCTCGCAGCAAAAAAAATAACGGTAAATAAGATTTTTTTGGATTTTTTGTGCATTCTTCTGATTTTTATTTCCTACATTTGCAAATGTTTTAATGCAAAAACACATGTTTTATTAACAATAAAATTGGTTTACACTTATGGTTTATTCAAAAGAAGTACAAGAAATGTGCTGCGTAGCCAAAGGTCCTAACCACGGACCCGCTCCAATCCCAGAAGAGGGCAAATGGATTCAGGCTAAGGAAATCAAGGACATTTCAGGAATGACACACGGCATTGGCTGGTGTGCTCCCCAGCAGGGTTGCTGCAAGTTGTCTCTCAATGTGAAGGAGGGTATCATCGAGGAATGTCTCGTTGAGACTATCGGTTGTTCAGGTATGACTCACTCTGCCGCTATGGCATCTGAGATTCTTCCTGGCAAAACAATTCTTGAAGCATTGAATACCGACCTCGTCTGCGATGCTATCAACACGGCTATGCGCGAACTCTTCCTCCAGATTGTCTATGGACGTACTCAGTCAGCTTTCTCTGAGGGAGGCCTGATGATTGGTGCAGGTCTTGAAGATCTTGGTAAGGGTCTTGTCAGCCAGATTGGTACCCTCTACGGCACCAAGGTGAAGGGCACTCGTTACCTCCAGCTCACAGAGGGTTACATCACGAAGATGTTCCTCGACGAGGACAACGAGGTTTGTGGCTACGAATACGTTCACATGGGCAAGTTCATGGATGCCATCAAGAAGGGTGTTGATGCTAATGAGGCTCTCAAGAGCGTCACAGGCACTTACGGCCGCACAAAGCCAGAACAGGGAGTTGTTAAATCTATTGACCCACGTAAAGAATAAGGAGGAAACAAAACTATGATTAGAGAAGTGAAATTCGAATCACAAGATCGTCGCATGAAGCAGATTCTTGCTGCTTTGAACGAGAACGGCATTTCCTCTATTGAAGAGGCAAACGAAATCTGCGAGAAGGCAGGTCTCGACCCATACATGACATGTGAAGAAACACAGCGCATCTGCTTCGAGAATGCCAAGTGGGCCTATGTAGTAGGCTCTGCCATTGCTCTGAAGAAAGGTTGCAAGAATGCAGCTGATGCGGCTGAGGCCATCGGTATTGGTTTGCAGGCATTCTGCATCCCTGGCTCTGTGGCTGACGACCGCAAGGTGGGTATCGGACACGGCAATCTGGCTGCTCGTCTGCTCCGCGAAGAGACTGAATGCTTCGCTTTCTTGGCTGGTCACGAATCTTTCGCCGCAGCTGAAGGTGCCATCAAGATTGCTGAAATGGCCAACAAGGTTCGCAAAAAGCCACTCCGTTGTATCCTCAACGGTCTGGGTAAGGACGCAGCTATGATTATCTCTCGTATCAATGGCTTCACGTATGTACAGACAAAGTTTGACTACTTCACAGGAAAGCTTGAAGTGGTAAAGACAAAGGCTTACAGTGATGGTCCACGCGCTAAGGTGAACTGCTATGGTGCTGATGATGTTCGCGAGGGTGTTGCCATTCTCTGGAAGGAGAACGTAGATGTGTCTATTACTGGTAACTCACCCAACCCACCTCGTTCCCAGCATCCAGTGCCTGGTCCTTCCAAGAAAGAGCGCATCTTGGCGGAAAAGCCATATTTCTCTGTTGCTTCTGGTGGT
>ODAI010450255.1_pt1 | contig 18240 bp, 17 predicted proteins | sample 1539321 | NCBI WGS metagenome assembly ODAI01 (sample SAMN02144231, study PRJEB22623) | gut metagenome | biome: sheep rumen | host: Ovis aries | place: New Zealand | reverse complement strand
TTACAGAAGCAATCAAGAATGCTCCCATAAGCAGTTTACTGAAAATCTTTCTTTTCATACGATTAATAATTTAAATTAATAAAAAAATTAAGTTGTTATACTTCTTTCTTTTTTCTTCTTTTCTCTCAAATCCAGCGCGCTTGGCATACACTCAGGCACACTTCGGCGCGCTATTTCTCCTGCGCGGAGTTACAGAATCAGGGCGCTGGGAGGTGGCAAACCCATACTTCTGCGTTAATTTTCCCTTATTGCTTTGTCACGTCAGCATAATTTTGTACCTTTGCACGCAAATTTCGAAATTTAACAAGATTATGGCACAAGAAGATGTATTTAAGAAAATCGTGAGTCACTGCAAGGAATACGGTTTCGTGTTCCCTTCGAGTGAGATTTACGACGGATTAGGCGCTGTGTACGACTACGGTCAGAACGGCGTGGAGTTGAAGAATAATATCAAGCAATACTGGTGGAAGGCGATGACGATGCTGCATGAGAACATCGTGGGTATCGACTCAGCCATCTTCATGCACCCGACGATATGGAAGGCCTCCGGTCATGTGGACGCCTTCAACGACCCCCTGATCGACAACCGCGACTCGAAGAAGCGCTATCGTGCCGATGTGCTCATCGAGGACCAGATAGCCAAGTATGACGAGAAGATACAGAAAGAGGTGGAGAAGGCCCGCAAGCGTTTCGGCGATCAGTTTGATGAGGCTAAGTATCTGGAGACCTCTCCCCGTGTGGCAGAGACCAAGCAGAAGCGCGACGCCCTGCACGAGCGCTATGCCAAGGCTATGCAGGGGCCAGACCTCGACGAACTGAAGCAGATCATTCTCGACGAGGAGATCGTGGATCCCATCAGCGGTACGAAGAACTGGACGGACGTGCGCCAGTTTAACCTGATGTTCTCCACGGAGATGGGCTCCACGGCTGACGGCTCGATGAAGATCTATCTGCGTCCGGAGACGGCTCAGGGTATCTTCGTGAACTATCTGAACGTGCAGAAGACGGGTCGCATGAAGATTCCCTTCGGCATCGCCCAGATCGGTAAGGCTTTCCGCAACGAGATTGTGGCCCGTCAGTTCATCTTCCGTATGAGGGAGTTCGAGCAGATGGAGATGCAGTTCTTTGTGCATCCCGGTACGGAGCTGGAGTGGTTCCCCAAGTGGAAGGAGACCCGCATGAAGTGGCATCTGGCCCTGGGCTTCGGTGCTGAGAACTATCGTTTCCACGATCACGACAAGCTGGCCCACTATGCCAATGCTGCTACCGATATCGAGTTCAAGATGCCGTTCGGCTTCAAGGAGGTGGAGGGTATCCACTCTCGTACCAACTTCGACCTGTCGCAGCATGAGAAATATTCAGGCAAGTCGATCAAGTACTTCGACCCGCAGACCAACGAGAGCTATACGCCGTATGTCATCGAGACAAGTATCGGTGTCGACCGTATGTTCCTCTCTATCATGTGCCATGCCTTCGAGGAGGAGAAACTGGAGAACGGCGAGACCCGTACGGTGCCGAAACTGCCCGCAGCACTGGCTCCCGTGAAGTGTGCCGTGATGCCGCTGGTGAAGAAGGACGGACTGCCCGAGAAGGCTCGCGAGATTATCGACTCGCTGAAGTTCCACTTCAACTGTCAGTATGACGAGAAGGACTCCATCGGCAAGCGCTACCGTCGTCAGGACGCTATCGGTACGCCGTACTGCGTCACCGTCGACCACGACTCGCTGACTGACGGCAAGGTGACCCTGCGTTTCCGCGACACGATGGAGCAGGAGCGTGTGGACATCTCTCAGCTGAACAGCATCATCGAGGACAAGGTGAGCATTGCGTCATTGCTGAAGAAACTGCAGTGATTAGTGAATAGTGATTCGTGATAAAGTATATGATTATGAATATTCGGTGGAAGAAATGGCTTGAATGTGTGGGAGTGATACTATTCACTATTCACTGTTCACTATTCACTGTGTCTTGTTCCGAAGACGAGAGTGCTACGGAGGAATACCCCAACTGGCAGGCTCGTAACGACGAGGCTATAGCGCAGTGGGCTGCCACCAGCAGTTACCGCAAGATACGTACCTATACCCAGGACGAGACGGCGACGGCAAAGAATGCTGACTATATCTACGTGGAAGTGCTGGAGACAGGCATGGGTACGGAGAGTCCGCTCTTCACCGACACGGTGCGGGTGGCCTATCGTGGCCGGCTGCTGCCATCGACCTCCTACAAGGAGGGCTATGTGTTCGACCAGACCTACCTCGGCGACTTCAGTTGGGAGACGATGGGGGTGGCGTCGAATGCTACGGCCGGTGCTTTTATGCAGGGCTTTTCCACTGCCGTCCAGAATATGCACATCGGCGACCGCTGGCGCGTTCGCATCCCCTACGCCCTGATGTATGGTTCGTCGTCGTCGACCTCATACCCGGCGTATAGCAATATGATATTCGACATCGCCCTGGTGGACTTTTGGCATCCGGGTGAGACACGGCCTGTGTTCAGTGCCAGACAGCGATAAAGACAGAAATTCCGGAATACGTTTGGTGATTCCGGGATTTTTTTTTATATTTGCGCCAAAATAGAGATATTTATGCAGAACAGTAAGAGTAATGGCGTGAAGTATGCCGACTATATCCGGCGCATCGAGATAGAGTCGCTCTGGAGCGGGAAGAAGCATGTCGTATGGGAACTGAACCGTCAGGTGAACATCCTGAGCGGTATCAACGGCGTGGGAAAGAGTACTATATTAAATAAGGTGGTGAAGAGCGTCAATACCAATGGCGACATCATCAACCACCTGCTGAAGGGCGTGCATATCGACGTGGTGCCTGCCGATGCGACACATATCCGCTTCGATATCATCCGCTCGCTCGACTCGCCGTTGCTCGACAATGAGACCATGAATATGGTGGATACCCGCATCCGCTCGGCCCTCGACTTCCAGCTCTTCCACTTGCAACGCAAGTATCTGGACTATCAGGTGAATATCGGCAACCGGATCATCCAGCAGTTGCAGGCAGGCCATGCTGATGCCGCCCAGCAACTGTCGATGCAGAAGACGCGCTTCCAGGACGTGATAGACGACCTCTTCTCGGAGACGGGCAAGAAAATCGTGCGGACGGAGAACGAGATACGCTTCTCACAGATTGGCGAGACGCTGGTGCCCTATCAGTTGTCGAGCGGAGAGAAACAGATGCTGGCCATCCTGCTGACCGTGCTGGTGGAGGACAACCAGCCGACGGTGCTCTTCATGGACGAGCCGGAGGTGAGTCTGCACATCGAGTGGCAGAAGCGGCTCATCGACCTGTTGCTGGAACTGAATCCCAACGTGCAGATCATCCTGACCACCCATTCGCCTGCCGTGGTGATGAACGGCTGGGTGGATGCCGTGACGGAAGTGTCGGACATTACGGTTAATGCATAATTCATAATTATGGGCAATCGGCTGAAGGACAATATCAACTCGCAGTATTTCGAGGCCGCGAATGCGCTGACCTCGAAGAAGGCGCGGCGCAGGATTGTGGCCTACGTCGAGAGCTACGATGATATCTACTTCTGGCGGACGGTGCTCTCCGAGTTTGAGAACGACAAGCGCTACTTCGAGGTGATGCTGCCTTCGAAGGTCAACCTGACGAGGGGTAAGAAGTCGGTGCTGATGAACTTCCTCGAAGGTGAACCGCTCGGCAAGGACATGATAGCCTGCGTGGATGCCGACTACGACTACCTGATACAGGGACGGACGGCCCAGTCGCGACGGGTGCTGAAGAGTCCATACGTGTTCCATACCTATGTCTATGCCATCGAGAACTACCAGTGCTATGCCCCGTCGCTGCACAATGTGTGCGTATCGGTGACGCTCAACGACCACCGCATCTTTGATTTCCGGGAGTACTTCAGCCAGTTCTCCGAGGCCATCTTCCCGCTGTTCGTCTGGTCGATCATGCTCTATCGCAACGGTAAATATCCGAAGTTCACCATCTCAGACCTGAATCGCATCTCCGATCCCGGAGGCTTCAACGTGCAGAACCCGGCACCTTCGATTGCCAACGTGAAACGGAAGGCGCAAACAAAGATACACGACCTGCAGCGGCAGTTCCCTGATGCCAAGCAAGAGTATCTTTCCACGAAAGAGGATATCAAGCGGCTGGGTGTGACGCCGGAGACCACCTATTTATATATACAGGGCCACCATCTCTTCGACACCGTGGTATCACCTATCCTTTCGAAAGTATGTAACTTGCTGCGGCAGGAGCGTCAGAACGAGATCTATCATGCTTCAGCGCACAGGACGCAGAAGCGCAACGAGATGTCATGCTATGAGAACTCTCTTCAGGACATCAAGGCGATGCTGAAGAAGAACAATGGCTATATGGTCTCCGAACAGTTCCGCAGACTGCAGGACGACGTGCGTCGCTACCTCGACGGAGGACGCTAAGGATTCCTAAGACTTTGGTCAGACGAATGTTTCGAGGAACTTGACGGTGCCCTCGACCTTCACCTCCGTGGTAGTGGCGGGTATCAGCACGGTGTCGCCCATCTGGAAACTGATGGTATCGCCATTGGCCGTGAGGGAGCCGGAGCCCTTGACGGCGATGAGGATGACGAAGGAGTCGAGGTCGGAGTAGTCGAGCGTCATGGGCTCATTGAGGTCGTAGACTGCCGTGGTGAAATAAGGGCAGCTGACCACCTGCGTACCCTGATTCTTCGGCAGCTCGTACTCCGTGCGGTAGTTGGGCAGCACGGTGTAGTTGATGCTCTCTGCTGCCTCCTTGGTGTGCAGCTCACGATAGTTGCCGTTCTTGTCGCGGCGCTTGAAGTCATAGATGCGGTAGGTGACATCGCTGGTCTGCTGTATCTCAGCCACGAAGCAGCCGGCGCCGATGGCATGGATACGGCCTGCGGGGATGAAGAAGACGTCGCCCTCGCGGACCTCGTAGCGGGCCAGGGCATCGGTGATGGTATCATTGGCCACCATCTCCTTGTACTGCTCGGGAGTGATCTGCTGCTTCAGTCCGTTGTAGAGCTGGGCACCGGGCGTGGGCTCCAGGGCATACCACATCTCCGTCTTGCCACGGCTCTTGCCTTGGCGATGGGCTATCTCGTCGGTGGGGTGAACCTGTATGGAGAGATCCTGACGGGCATCAATGAACTTGATGAGCAGGGGGAACTCATCGCCAAAGCGCTCGTAGTTTTCTTGGCCGACGAGCTTCTCTTTCTGTTCCCGTACAAGTTGGTTGAGGCTTTTGCCCTTGTCTGGTCCCGACGCCACGATGGTCTCGTTGTCTTTCACACCGGAGATCTCCCAACTCTCTCCCACATTCTCTATTTTAGTACTAAGGTGTTTGAAGGGGATAATCTTGTCGCCTCCCCAGAGCGTCTGTTTCAGTAACGGTTCGAACTTGTACATTTTTATATAGTTAGTTTTCTTTCCAGAAAGTCCTGGTGAACAACACCAGCACAGTCAGTATCTCCAGACGTCCCATCAGCATCAGCAGGCACAGTGTCCACTTGACGATATCCGACATGCCCGACCACAAGATAGGCGGTCCCACCTGGTTGTCGAGCGAGGGACCTACGTTGCTCACACAACTCAGGGCGATGACGACCGAGTTGGTGGAGTCGATGCCGGAGATAATCATGATGGCAGCCGTGACAATGAGCATCAGCACGAAGAGCGTGAAGAAAGCGAACAGGGCAGTGATGCGCGACTGCGGTATGCTCTGTCCGTTGACCTTGATGGGCAGCACGGCATTGGGATGTATGATCTGCCGGAAATTGTTGCGCAGCACTTTCAGCGTCATCACGCCACGTATACATTTGAATCCGCCGCTGGTACTGCCGGCACAGGCACCGAGGAACATCACCAGGCCCAGGATGATCCACGTCACATGAGGCCAGGTACCGATATCGTCGTTGCAGATGCCTGTCGTGGTAATGAATCCCACCACTTGGAAGAGAGCGTTGCGGAAGGCCTTCTCCAGCGGGTAGCCCATCTGTATCAGCAGACATAGCATGATGGCGGCAGTGGCCAGCAGTACGGTGCTGATGTAGAGCTTGAACTCGGAATTGCGGTAGAGGTCCTTCAGCTTCATCTTGAATATACTAATATATAATAAGGTGAAATTGATGCCTGCCAGAAACTGGAAGATGATGGCAATATAGTCGACGGTGGGCGACTGGAAGTCGGCAGTGCCGCTGTTGTGGATGGCAAAGCCTCCTGTGGCCGTGGTCGTCATGGCGTAGTTGGTGGCCTCGAACCAGTTCATGCCTGCCAGCCAGAACGACAGTCCGCAGCCCACCGTCAGCAGTGAGTAGATGCTCCAGATCCACTTGGCCGTGGTGGTGAGTCTGGGGTGCATCTTCGCCTTGATGGGTCCTGTGGCCTCTGCCGCGAAGATCTTCACGCTGCCGCCCACCAGTGAGGGCAGGATGGCGATGGTGAAGAACACGATTCCCAGTCCGCCGATCCACTGCATCAGCGATCGCCAGAAGAGCATGCCGTGGGGCAGTGCCTCGACGTCGTCGAGGATGGTGGCTCCTGTAGTGGTAAAGCCCGACATGGTCTCGAAGTAGGCATCGGTGACGCTGGTGATGCTGCCATGGATGAGGAAGGGGAACATGCCGAAGATGGAGAAGATGATCCATACTGCAGTCACCACGATATAGGCATCGTGACGACTCAGCGTGTTCTCCGCATGGCGCCCCATATAGAGGAAGAGGACGGCGCTGCCGAAGGTGATCAGCAGCGACATGGCGAAAGCCAGCGTATCATCTTCTTCAAAGCCAAAGGCCACCACCAGACACAAGGCAATGAAGAATGCCTCGATAAACAGTAGCGAGCCGATGATCTTAGAGATGATACGGAAGTTTACCATATTGTGCTCATTTTAAAGAATTTCTCGATGTTGTTCAGTTTCTGTTCGTGACAGAACACCATCACCGAGTCGCCGGGCTCGATGCGGGAGTTACCATTCACGAGCATGCCCTGTCCTTTGCGCACCAGTCCGCCGATGGTCACGCCGAAGGGCAGTCCCAGGTCTTTCACGGGCTTCTTGGTCACCTTCGAGCCCTCAGCCACCGTGAACTCAGCCACTTCAGAGTCGACGAGCATCAGCGAGCGTAGATTGCTCACCTCGGCACCCAGCATCAGTTGGTAGATATGGCTGGCCGCCACCGTCTTCTTGTTGATGATGGTACCGATGTCGAGTCCTTCGGCCATGCTGACGTAGTCGAGGTTCTCCACCATGGCCACGGTCTTGCGCACCCCCAGTTTCTTGGCAGTCAGACAGGCCAGGATATTCGTTTCGGCATTGCCTGTGAGGGCTACGAAGGCCTGGGTGTTCTTGATACCTTCTTCTTCGAGGAGTCCCAGGTCGCGGCCGTCGCCGTTGATGACCATCGCGTCGCTGTCGCCCAACAGCTCGTTGAGTTTCTCGCAACGGTCTGGGTCAGTCTCGATGATGCGGAAGTTCATATAGTCGGGTTTGGTGAGTGCCGCCCTGACGGCCGTCTTGCCACCACCCATGATGATGACGTTCTTTACGTCGGTATAATGCTCCTTGCCCACAATCTTGCGGATGTAGGGGATATACTCCTTGGTTGTCATGATGTAGACCAGGTCGTTGACGCGCAGTTCGTCGAGTCCACCGGGGATGATGGTGTCGTTGCCGCGCTTCACGGCTACTACGTGGTAAGGGTCGTCGGGACCGCTGAGTTCGCGTAGCGGACGGTTCAGTATCTCTGCCGTCTCCCTCAGTTTGATGCCGAGTAGCACGAGGGCTCCGTCGTGGACGTCCCATCGCTGTCGTACCCACGACAGCTTCAGGCCGTTGTTGATATCGATGGCTGCCAGTACCTCGGGGTACACCAGTGAGTCGATGCCGAGTTCCTGGAAGAATTTCTGGTTCTGTGGCTTCAGGTATTCATAGTTGTCGATGCGTGCCACCGTTTTCTTGGCCCCCAGGGCGTGGGCGATGATACATGCCGATATGTTCGTGCTCTCCTCGGTGGTCACTCCCACGAAGAGGTCGGCATGTGCCACGCCTGCATCCTTCAGGGCCTGGATGCTGGTAGGTGAGGCGTTGTAGGTCATCACGTCATAGTCTGCCAGACGGTTCAGACAGTTCTCTCTCTCATCGATAAGCACACAGTCCTCGTGTTCCCTTGAGAGTAGTTTCGACAGGTGAGTTCCTACGGCACCTGCACCGGCAATGACGATCTTCATGATTGTGAGATGTTTTGTATGGCTTTGGCGATGCCGTCGGCATCGATGCCCACGATGTGCTGCAGTTCGTCGACGGTGCCGTGCTCTACGAAGTTGGTGTCGGGCATACCCAGACGTATCACCTGTGGGTGGTAGCCGTGGTCGTTCATCCATTCCAGCACTGCCGAGCCGAGTCCTCCGTTCTTGACACCGTTTTCCACCGTGATGATACGGCTGAACTTACGGCCTACCTCATCAAGGATATCTTCGTCGATGGGCTTCAGGAAGCGCATGTCGTACATTGTACATTGGATATTGAGGGCAGAACATTTTCTGACGGCTTCAAGGGCATTGTTGCCGATGGGGCCGATGGATAGCACGGCTACGTCGCTGCCGTCGGCGAGCTTGCGGCCCGTGCCCACTTTGATTTCCTCCAGCGGACAGCGCCAGTCCTGCAGCACGCCGCCACCTCGTGGATAGCGTATCACGAATGGACCCTTGTCGGGCAACTGGGCGGTGTACATCATCCGTCTGAGTTCATGTTCGTCGAGGGGCGAGCAGATGGTCAGGTTGGGGATGGGGCGCAGTGCCGCCAGGTCGAAGGCACCATGGTGTGTGGGCCCGTCCTCGCCAACCAGTCCGGCACGGTCCAGACAGAACACCACGTTGAGCTTGAGCATTGCCACGTCGTGGATGATGTTGTCGTAGGCCCTTTGGGCGAAGGCACTGTAGATGTTGCAGAAAGGCAGTAGTCCGTCTTTGGCCATACCTCCCGAGAAGGTGACGGCATGTCCCTCGGCGATTCCCACGTCGAAGGTCCTCTCCGGCATCTTCTCCATCATGATGTTCATCGAGCAGCCCGTAGGCATGGCAGGGGTGACACCGACGATCTTGGGGTTCTGTTCGGCCAGTTCCAGCAGGGTATGTCCGAACACGTTCTGGTATTTCTGTGGTTTGTTGGGGTCGCGGTCCACGATGCGCTCACCGGTGTCGGGATTGAACTTGCCCGGTGCATGCCAGGTGGTGACGTCCTTTTCTGCCGGAGCATAGCCGTGACCTTTCTGGGTGTGCAGGTGTAGCAGCTTCGGCCCTTTCATGTCCTTGATTTGTCGCAGGATGCGCACCAGCTCCTTCACGTTGTGCCCGTCGAAGGGTCCGAAGTAGCGTATGTTCATACCCTCGAAGATGTTCTGCTGCTGCGATATGACGCTTTTCAGCGCGTTCGACAGTCGGATGATGCCTTTCTTGCGGTCTTCGTTGAGCACGCCCTTGCCGTAGAGCCACCGTGAGGCCTTGAAGCGCAGGGCGTTGTAGGTCTTGTTGGTGCTCAGGTTGAGCAGGTATTGTTTCATGCCGCCCACCGAACGGTCGATCGACATGTTGTTGTCGTTGAGGACAATCAGCAGGTCGTTGGGGCTCGACGATACATTGTTGAGGCCTTCGAAGGCCAGTCCTCCACTCATGGCGCCGTCGCCGATGACGGCCACCACCTTCCGCCCGCTGCCCTGGGCGTTTGCAGCCACTGCCATTCCCAGTGCTGCCGACACCGAGTTGGAGGCATGGCCACAGGCGAATGTGTCATATTCACTCTCCAGCGGTGACGGGAAAGGACGGATGCCGCCCAGCTTCCGGTTCGTACAGAACTGCTCCCGTCGCCCGGTGAGTATCTTGTGGCCGTAGGCCTGATGGCCCACGTCCCATACGATGCGGTCTTCGGGGGTGTTATAGACATAGTGAAGGGCAACGGTAATCTCGGCAACACCGAGACTCGACGCCAGATGACCGGGATTGACCGCTACCTCCTGGACAATGTCCTGTCGCAGTTCGTCGCACACCTGGGGGAGCTGGTCTACCTGCAGTTTGCGTAGGTCTTCCGGGTATTGTATCTTGTTTAATAGTCTTAAATCCTTTTGTTCCACAGCATAAATGTTGTATAAACTCTGCAAAGATACGAATTATTTCACAATTCCCAATGACAATTCACAATAATTTATTATTTTCTGTGCAAAATGCAATGATAGCAGAATAAATTATCGTTAAATATTTGCAGTTTACATAAATTCTTCATATTTTTGCAGCATCAATGATTCACTGCTGCCTAAAATGATGAAGTACATCGCTTTGCCTGACCATAAGGTGTGCCGTAGCCTCTCGTTCTATCTGGCGATGGAGGAGTACGTGGCGCGCCATGTCGGTGAGCCCGACTGCTTCTTCATGTGGCAGGTGATGCCGAGTGTGATCTTCGGCAGGAATCAGGTGGCAGCTAACGAGGTGGACTTCGACTACTGCCAGGCGCACGGCATCCGTGTGTTCCGTCGGAAGAGTGGGGGAGGCTGCGTGTATGCCGACATGGACAATGTGATGCTCTCTTTCATCACTGCCGAGGAGAATGTGGGCCTTGCCTTCAACCGTTTCGTGAACATGGTGCTGCTCGTGCTCCGTAAGATGGGCATCGAGGCCACGGGTACCCGGCACAACGACGTGATGATTGGCGACCGTAAGGTGTGCGGCACCGCTTGCTATCATCTCAGCGGGCACAGCATCGTACACTCCACGATGCTCTATTCGACGAACATGGAGCACATGCTCCACGCCATCACGCCCCCGGCAGAGAAACTACAGAAACGGGGCATCGAGAGTGTCCGCCAACGTGTCACGCTGTTGAAAGACCACACCTCACTGGGGCTTGATGAGGTCAAGCGACTCATCCGCGACACCCTTTGCGATGGTGAGCGCGTGCTGACTCCCGACGAGGTGGCAGCCATCGAGCGCCTGGAACAGGACTACCTGGACAAGGATTTTATCAACCTATTACAATAATAATCTATGGCAATCAGACAAGAACTGGAAAAGAAAAGTAAGCGCACGTGCCTCTACGACAAGCACGTGTCTCTGGGAGCCACGATGGTGGAGTTCGGCGGCTTCGACATGCCCTTGCTCTATCAGAGTGGTGGTATCGCTCCGGAACATTTCGCCGTCCGTGAGCATGTCGGACTCTTCGATGTGTCACACATGGGTGAGGTCACGGTGCGCGGCAACGATGCAGAGCGCTACGTGCAGCACATCTTTACCAACGACATCGCCGATGCTCCCGTGGGCAAGATATTCTATGGCATGATGTGTTATGAAGATGGTGGTACCGTCGACGACCTGCTGGTATACAAATTGGGAGAGAATGATTTCTTCCTCGTCATCAACGCAGCCAATATCGACAAGGACTGGGCTTGGATGCAGGAGCATGCAGCCGGCTTCGATATCGACCTGCAGAACCGTAGCGACTTCTATGGTCAGATAGCCCTCCAGGGCCCGGAGGCGGAACACGTGATGGAGACCGTCCTCGCCATTCCTTGCAGGGAGATGGTGTTCTACACTTGTGTTAGGTTAGGGGAGGTCATCGTCTCCCGCACCGGCTACACTGGTGAAGACGGCTTCGAGCTCTACGGCTCCCACGACTATATCCGCGACTGTTGGGACAAGCTCATTGCTGCTGGTGTACAGGCCTGTGGCCTCGGATGCCGCGACACGCTGCGCTTTGAGGTAGGACTACCTCTCTATGGCGACGAACTGTCTCGGGAGATCACCCCCATCATGGCAGGACTGGGCATGTTCGTGAAGTTCGACAAGCCCGAATTCATCGGCAGGGAGGCCTTGCTGAAGCAAAAGACAGAAGGCCCGGCGAAGAGACTCGTGGGCATCGAACTCTCCGACAAGGCCATCCCCCGTCATGGCTATACGGTGCTTTCCAAGGAAGGCGACCCCATCGGCGAGGTCACTACGGGCTATCACACCCTCTCCACCGACAAGAGTGTCTGCATGGCCCTCGTCGACAGTCAGTATGCAGCCCTTGGCACGGAGGTGCAGATCCAGATCCGCAAGAAAGTGTTCCCGGGCGTTGTGATGAAAAAGAGATTCTACGATAAACATTATAAGAAATAAATAGTAATTAATTATGGCAAAAGTGATGGAAGGACTCTACTACTCGGAGTCACACGAATATATCAGAGTAGAAGGTGAATATGGTTTCATCGGCATTACCGACTATGCCCAGCAGGCCCTGGGCGCTGTGGTCTATGTGGATATGCCCGAGGTCGACGATGAGATAGAGGCTGGTGAGGAGTTCGGCGCCGTGGAGAGCACGAAGGCTGCCTCAGAGCTGATGGCTCCCGTCAGCGGCACGGTGGTAGAGGTCAACGAGGCTCTCGAAGACCAGCCCGAACTGATCAACGAGGATGCCTATGCCAACTGGATCATCAAGGTCGAGCTCTCTGACAAGTCTGAACTCGGCAACCTCATGGACGCCAAGGCCTACGAGGCTTTCTGCGAGAAGTAATGTTCAATGTTCAATCTTCAATGTTCAATGGATTACAAGTATTTCCCGCATACCGAAGACGACCTGCAGGCGATGCTCGGCAAGGTGGGCGTAGAGTCGCTCGACGACCTCTATGCCCAGATTCCCGAGAGCATCCGCTTCCAGGGCGACTACGACCTGCCGCTGTCGCAGAGCGAGCTCGAGATACGGCAGGCTTACGACCTCCTGGGGCGTGAGAACCGCCAGCTCGTCTGCTTTGCCGGTATGGGCGTCTACGACCATTACGCCCCGGCGGCGATTCCCAATCTCCTCTCGCGCTCCGAGTTCCTCACCTCCTATACCCCCTATCAGGCAGAGATATCCCAGGGCACGCTCCACTACATCTTCGAGTATCAGTCGATGATGGCCAGCCTGACGGGGATGGATGTGTCTAATGCCTCGATGTACGACGGTGCGACGGCTGCTGCCGAGGCCATGATGATGGCTGTGGCCGCAGGCAAGAAGGTCAGCAAGCTGCTCGTGGCTGGCACCATCAATCCCCTGAAGTATCAGGTGCTGAAGACCTACGCCCTCCATCATGGCATTGAGTTGGAGGTGCTCTCCATCATGAATGGTGTCACCAGCCTCGACGAAGTGAAGACCCGTCTTGCAGAGGGTGGCTATGCCGGCGTGCTGGTGCAGCAACCTAATGTTTATGGCATCGTCGAGGACTTCACAGGCTTCGCAGATGCCTGCCACGAGCAGAAGGCCCTCTTCATCGTCGACAGTGTCGCTGCCGATCTCGCCGTGCTGAAGACGCCGGGCGAGTGGGGAGCCGATATCGCCGTGGGCGATGGCCAGAGTCTTGGCATCCCGATGTCCTACGGCGGTCCTTATGTCGGCTATATGTGCTGCACGGAGAAACTGATCCGTAAGATGCCGGGTCGTATCGTGGGCATGACCCGTGACAGCCGCGGACAGCGGGCCTTCGTGCTCACCCTCCAGGCCCGTGAACAGCACATCCGTCGTCAGAAGGCCACCTCTAATATATGTAGCAACCAGTCGCTGATGGCCCTCTGGGTCACGGTCTACATGTCGCTCATGGGACCCCAGGGACTTCGTGAGGCCGCAGAGCTTTCCTATGCGGGTGCCCACTATCTCTGCGACGAACTGTTGAAGACCGGCCATTTCCGTCTTTGTTACGACAAGCCCTTCTTCAATGAGTTCTATGTCACCTACGACGGCGATGCCGATGCGCTCTACAAGCGTTTCATCGATGCGGGCTTCCTCGGAGGCATCCGCTTCGAACAGGGATTCCTCTTTGCCGTCACCGAGAAGCGTACGAAGGAAGAAATTGACAAACTCGTAAAGATAGTAGCCTTATGAACAACCGACTATACGGAAACCTGATTTTCGAACTCTCCCGCGAGGGGCGCCGAGGCTACAGCCTGCCCCGTAACAACTTCGGCGACTACCAGATACCCGACGACATCCGCCGGAAGGAGGAGGCTGCGCTCCCCGAATGCGACGAGCCGACGGTGGTGCGCCACTACACCAATCTGTCGAACAACAACTTCGGCGTCGATACGGGATTCTATCCCCTCGGCTCCTGCACGATGAAGTATAACCCCAAGATCAATGAGGAGATAGCAGCCCTGCCCGCCTTCCAGAACCTGCACCCCCTGCAGCCAGAGAAGACCGTGCTGGGAGCCAAGGCCCTCATCATCATGCTCGACAAGGCCCTGTGCGCACTCACCGGCCTGGCCCACTTCACTTTCAAGCCATACGCCGGTGCCCACGGAGAACTGACGGGACTGATGACCATCGACAACTACCACCGTTCGCGTGGCGACCTCCAGCGCAAGAAGGTCATCGTGCCCGACTCGGCCCACGGCACCAATCCCGCTTCAGCCGCTGTCTGCGGCTTCGAGATTGTCGAGGTGAAGTCTGATTCCAATGGCCTCGTCGATCTCGTCGACCTGAAAAGGTTGGTGGAGCAGGAGGGGCCCACTATCGCCGCGATGATGATGACCAATCCCAATACCCTCGGCCTCTTCGAGGTGCATATCCCGGAGATAGCGAAGCTCATCCACGACTGTGGTGGCCTGATGTACTACGACGGTGCCAACCTCAACCCCATGCTCGGGGCCTGTCGTCCCGGCGACATGGGTTTCGACGTGATGCACATCAATCTGCACAAGACCTTCTCCACCCCTCATGGCGGCGGAGGCCCTGGCAGCGGCCCCGTCGGCGTCCGCGAGGGCCTGCAGCAGTTCTTCCCCTTCGTGTCGCCCTATCAGGGCAATTTCGCCGTGATGCTCCGCGCCTATACCTACATCCTCTCCCTGGGTCGCGACCAGATCAAGTACGTTGGCCCGCTCGCCACGCTCAATGCCAATTACGTCAAGGAGTCGCTGAAGGATGTCTATGAACTGCCTATCGACACCACGTGTTGCCACGAGTTCGTCTTCGACGGCCTGAAGGACAAGCAGAGCGGAGTCACCACGATGGATGTGGCCAAGCGCCTGCTCGACTACGGCTATCATGCCCCCACCATCTACTTCCCCCTGCTCTTCCATGAGAGTCTGATGATTGAGCCCACGGAGAATGAGTCGAAGGAGACGCTCGACGGTTTCATCGCCGTGATGCGTAAGATTGCCGAGGAAGCCAAGACCGATCCCGAACAGGTGAAGTCGGCGCCCCACACGACACCCATCGGCCGTGTCGACGACGTTCTCGCCGCCAAGCATCCCATAGTCACCTACCGACAGCTCAAGGCGGAAGCCTAATGTTCAATCTTCAATGTTCAATCTTCAATGTTCAATGTTCAATCTTCAATGTTCAATGTTCAATGAATAAAGCAGATCTCATTATCATCGGTGCGGGCCCTGGTGGGTACCGCGCAGCTGAATATGCCGCAAAACAAGGCTTGAAAGTGGTGATATTCGAGGACGCTGAGGTTGGGGGCACCTGTCTCAATGTTGGCTGTATCCCCACGAAGACCTATGTACACGCTGCCACCTTCGATGAGGCGCGCCAGCGTATGGCAGAGGTAGTACCTCAGTTGCGGAGTGGGGTGGAGGGCATCCTTTCGCATCCTGACATCACGCTGGTTCGTGAGAAGGCTGCTTTCGTGGATGCACAGACTGTCAATGACTACACGGCGCCTCACATCATCATTGCCACTGGCTCTGAAACCAAATGGCTCCCTATCGAAGGTGTAGGTACTGATCCGCGCGTGGTTGATTCCACAGGGCTGCTCAGTCTCGAAAACCTCCCTAAACGGCTGGCTATCATTGGTGCAGGTGTCATCGGCATGGAGTTTGCCAGTGTGTTCCATCGTTTCGGCTCTGAGGTGACGGTCATCGAGTTTCTGAAGGAATGTCTGCCAGCATTGGATAGTGATATCGCCAAGAGACTCCGTAAGTTGTTGGAGAAGCGTGGCGTCACCTTTAAGATGAAGACTGCCGTATCCCGTCTTGCCGACATCGATGCCGATGTGATTCTGATGGCTACAGGACGCAAGCCCCGTACAGACGGACTTCATCTCGAAGCCGCAGGCATCACTCTGGCTCCCAATGGTGCCATTCCCGTTGATGCCAACTTTAAGGCTGTCGGGAGCATCTATGCTATTGGTGACGTGAATGGTCTTCAGATGCTGGCTCACGCTGCTGAGATGCAGGCTGTGAGGGCCGTCAACCATATCCTGGGAAAGACGGACGGCATCCGTTTCGACATCATGCCCGCAGCTATCTTCACCGAGCCCGAGGCAGCCTGCGTAGGTCCTACCGAGGATCAGCTCAAGGCGCAGGGCATTGCCTATGAGTGCAAGAAGTCGTTCTGGCGTGCCAACGGCAAGGCCCTGGCCATGGGCGAGACGGAAGGCATGCTGAAACTCTTCGCCGCTCCCGACGACGGGCTCATCCTCGGTTGTCACGCCTATGGAGCCCATGCCGCTGACATCGTGCAGGAGGTGTCTGTCCTGATATGCAAGCATACCACCCTCTCCGAACTCGCCGATATGGTGCATATCCATCCGACACTCTCGGAAATCCTCCGCTTGGCCGCAGAGTTTTGACATACTATTAATTAAACAAAACAAAAATGAAATGAAGACAATGAGAAAATTTCTGTGCCTTGCGATGCTTTTGGTCGCGGCTGTGATGGGAGGTTGCCTTACCTCCTGTAGTTCGAGTGATGACAATCCTGTTTCCGCACCTGAAGTTACGCTTGAGGATGCGTTGAAGGATGGCGCTATAGTGGCGTTTAGTTTCAATATCGACGGCGAGGACTATGATGTCGTTTTCGTCAGGGTGGGCGATACCTATGAACTGCTGGATATGGCCATGACGCGTGCCGATGGCGACGACCAGTCAACACCAAAGCTCTCGGAGAAGGATCTTGCTTGTACGATGGAGCATGACAAGGCTAACAACTTGCTCAAAGTCACCGTCAAGGAGAAGAGCAGTACCGACATTGTGATGACCGCCATTATCGACATCAAGGCAAGTACCATCGAGATTATCCCTGGCAACTCGAAGATCAAGGTGACTGTTGTGAAGATGAAGGTATCCAATATCGAGGTTACCAGTCAGCTGAAGGAGAAAGGCGAAGGTGTCACCCTGGCCGATGCCCTCGTGAAAGGCGCAAAGGTGGAGATCACCTATAAATGGAGCGAAAACAAGAATCCTACCGTCTTCACTTTCGTCAACGAAGGTGGAAAGTTCTCATGCAAGATCACTGGTCATGAAGCTGACAATTTCGAAGGCAGCAGTCTGAAGTCGGAAGGTAATTTGCTCATTTTCAGGGCAGACAACTGGAGTGACATCGATTGTAGCCTTAGAATCGACTTCAACACGGCGACGGATACCTTTAAGTTCATGACGATCCGTCATGCCTATTACAATTCCCACACTATCAGTGTGAACGGCACCGATATCACTTCGAAGCTGAAAGAAGAGAGGATATGATCGTCTCTACAACTTTGGGGAAGTGTTCCATTTCCAGTTGGTGCTCTTTCTCGGCAATGTCCTCTACGGTATCATCGGGCGAGAGACTGACACGGAACTGAGCGATGATCTCCCCTGCGTCACAGACGGGTGTGACCCAATGAACGGTCATACCCGTCTCTCGTTCTCCCGCAGCCTTCACTGCCTCGTGCACGTGGTGAATCACGGGGACAGGTTGCTGACCCAAGCCTGGGTCATGAACCTGTCCCCGTGATTCTGATTCAGCCATGGCAGCAAATTTCTACCGATACATCGTGGCTTTGCCGCTCATGGCAGTCCTCTTTGGAATCAAGGCTACAGACAGAGTCAAGAGTCTCCTGTTCAGATTCATCGCTGTGCCTGCCAAGTGGATCAAGACGGCAAGACAATACAAACTCAACATCTACTCCAACAAACCATACAACCTGATTTGGGAGCACGGATAGATTAACACTCTTCGTTGATGCTCAGAATCAAGGGGACAGGTCATTGATCTGTTCCCCAAAGATAAAAACGAGATCGCGGACAGGCACCTGGGTATGGGTGCCTGTTTTCAGATGGGTCAGGGGACTCTGAACCACTTTGCCTGACAAAGCGATCAGGGGGACATGCTGCAAAGTGTCTGACCCCATGTGTCGACGAACACCACCCGAAGCCAAGACGGCGCAAGTGGTTGACGCGACACTATGCGCGCGTAATAGTAGGGAAACGCTGAAACATCCCGCACCTCTTACACCTCCCACACCCAGCCTGGGTGTGGCGGGTGC
>ODAI012735720.1_pt1 | contig 18244 bp, 14 predicted proteins | sample 1539321 | NCBI WGS metagenome assembly ODAI01 (sample SAMN02144231, study PRJEB22623) | gut metagenome | biome: sheep rumen | host: Ovis aries | place: New Zealand | reverse complement strand
GAATTGTTCTAATTTTGGGGCAATTTTGGATAATTTTTGACTAACCAAACTGACAATTCGGTCAATCCGGTCATATATTTTTTTGTCTTGCACTTTCTGCACTATTTGCACTTTCTCGTTCCAAAGTGCAAATAGTGCAAATAGTGCAGTGCATTTTTTTCGAACGCTGTGTTCAAAAACTCAGCGTTAGTGGTTCTTGTATATTCTTAGTGATACTTAACCATTTCCGACCCTGTTGCCTACCTATTGTCTACCCATGCCGGCTCCATCTCAGCTCAATGCCGGCTTCATCATCCATTTTTGTCGCATCTTTGCGACAACTATTTTTCTTTCCGTTTGTCCCCTTCGGCGGCATTTTTGCCGCCGCTCTATATATATCCTGCAGGCGCGTGCGTGTCGGTCTGTACTCTGTCAGGCGCAGCCGGTCTGTATTCTGTCAGCGCAGCGGTCTTACAGTAAAATCCCTGCAATTTGCAGCCAAAAACATAAAAAAGGCACTTTTATTTGCATATATGGAAAAAAAGTTGTACCTTTGTACGATTTTTTAGGATTAACAGATGCTAATGAAACGTAATATAGCTATTATAGCCGGCGGAGACAGTAGCGAGCATGAGGTTTCTCTGCGTTCGGCGGCAGGTCTGAAGACTTTTATCCCGGAAGAGCGTTACAACACCACTATCGTGGTGCTCAAGGGAACGGACTGGCACACCGAAGACGGGTGCCCGATTGACAAAAATGATTTTTCTTTTACGCGCGGGGGCGTGAAGAACACCTTCGATTTCGCGTATATCACTATTCATGGTACGCCGGGAGAGAACGGTCTGCTGCAAGGCTATCTGGAGATGCTGGGCATTCCCTACAACTGCTGCAATGTGCTGGCGGCTGCGCTGACTTTCAACAAATACACCTGCAACCACTATCTCTCAGGCTTCGGTTTCCCGATCGCCAAATCGGTTCTCATCCGCAAAAACGAATGGCTCAACGGCCGGATAAATGACCAGATGGTCAATGACCAAATCGTAAATGCCTTGGGGCTGCCTTGTTTTGTCAAGAGCAATGTCGGCGGTTCGTCGTTCGGCTGCACCAAGGTGAAGACACCCGAAGAAGTGCTGCCTGCCATCAAGCGCGCGTTTGACGAGGGCGATGAAGTGATCTGCGAAGCCTATATGAAGGGCACGGAGGTGACTTGCGGCGTCTATAAGACCCGTAGCAAGGCTGTAGCTTTCCCTATCACGGAGGTGGTGACGAAGAATGAGTTCTTCGACTACGACGCCAAGTACAAGGGACAGGTGGATGAGATCACGCCGGCGCGCATCCCCGATGCTGTCCGTGACCGCATCCAGGAGCTGACGCTCAAGATATATGATATCATTGGCGCTAACGGTATTATCCGCGTGGACTGGATCATCACCGGCATGCACAACACCGAGGACTACGTGGATCCGGTAGAGGACATGTCAAAGATTCAAATCAACCTCCTGGAAGTGAATACCACGCCGGGCATGACGCCTACGAGCTTTATTCCGCAGCAGGTGCGTGCCGCCGGACTGGATATCCGCGATGTGATGACCGATATTATTGAAGACCGCTTCTAAATCGTTAAATCGTACATCGTAAATCGTTAAATCGTAAATAGTATGCTTGACATCAACAAAGCAATAGAGCGTCTGGATTGGAGCAGGGAGCCGCAGGGCTTGTATGCTCCGATAGCCTATACCCTGGCATCCGGCGGCAAGCGGCTTCGTCCGCAGCTGGCACTGCTCTCGTGCCGCCTTTTCGGCGGAGACGAGGAACAGGCGCTGCCGGTGGCTTTGGCGCTGGAGGTGTTTCATAACTTCACGCTGCTGCACGACGATGTGATGGACCGTGCTTCGGTTCGCCGCGGAAGAGAGACTGTGCATGTCAAATGGAACGACAACACCGCTATCCTCTCAGGAGACCAGATGCTCATCGAAGCATACAAACTGCTGGCGGAGGCTCCGGGGGACAAACTGCCGGTGCTCCTTCGATGGTTCAACGAGATGGCAACCGGTATCTGCGAAGGACAGCAGTATGATGTCGATTTCGAGGCGCGCGGGGATGTGACAATAGAGGAGTATATAGAGATGATCCGCCTCAAGACCTCGGTGCTGCTGGCCAATGCGCTGCGCAGCGGCGCGTATATAGCCGGTGCGGATGAGGAACAACAGAAGCGTTTGTATGACTGGGGGATCCATGTGGGGCTGGCATTCCAGATCCAGGATGATCTGCTGGATGTCTATGGCGACGAAAAGACGTTCGGCAAAGCCATCGGAGGTGATATCTGCTGCAACAAAAAGACCTATCTCCTGCTTTCGGCATTCGCGCATGCGGACACTGCGCAGCGTGAAGCCTTGGAAGAATGGCTGGCGCGCCCGGCGTCCAAGGAGAAGATCGAAGCCGTGACCGCCCTGTACGATGCTATCGGAGTGCGCGCCATGGCGGAAGAAGCCATCCTCTCGCACTCCCGTCAGGCACTGGCTCTGATGGATTCGTTCCCCGATAATGAGGCAAGAGAGCAACTGCAACACCTGCTCAGGAAGCTGGCAACACGCAAAAACTGAATGACCAAATGGTAAATGACCAAATAAATAAATGAATTATGCCTTACCGTCGATTACCTAACACAGACCAAGCACGGTTATACGCTATCGAGACGGCTGTCAAACGCGCAGCCGAGGCGGATTATAACAATCAGGCTTTGTCCTATAAGACGCTGACCACGGCGCAGCGTTTCCTCTTGCAGTTTGAGACGATGTTAACCCAGTACAGGGATAACTACAAGTCCAAGGTAAACGCCAACAAAGAGTATCGGCACATCGTGGCGAATGCCCGTATGTATCTCTCGCATTTTATCCAGGTGCTGAACCTGGCTATTATCCGTGGCGAGGTGAAACCGGAGCAGGTGGAGTTGTACGGTTTGGACAAAGATGCGCGGATAGTGCCGGATCTGAGTTCGGAAGAGGATATCCTGTTATGGGGGCAGCGCATTATAGACGGAGAGAAACAGCGCACCGCAATGGGTGGTTTTGCGATATACAACCCCCCGATTGCCAAGGTGCAAGTGTACTATGACATATTTAAGGAACACCAGATGAACCATACCCTGCACAAGCAGACCATCAACCGTGTGCATGGTGACTTGGGCGAGTATCGCAAGGAAGCGGACGAACTGATCCTGCAGATCTGGAACGAGGTGGAGGAGCGCTACAAAGACAAGTTGCCTTACGAACGCATGTGTCTCTGCAAGGAGTACGGGTTGATCTATTACTACCGCAAAGGAGAGAAGGAACTCAACGAGGCAACGGATGCCGAAATACGCTATCAGCGCGCCAAAGAGCAGACTATCCCCTGGGAGAATTAGCCGACGTAGCGCGAAGGAGTGACGATGGCATCGACCTTGTGGTCAAACCAGTCGTGCGGAATCTCGTGGTGCTTGTATTGGAAATCGTAGCAGACACCGATCTGCTTGGCAAAGTGGTGTGAGCGCAGAAACTTGTCATAATAGCCGCCACCGCGCCCCATACGGTTACGATGCGCATCAAAAACCACACCGGGAACGAAGATCAGATCAATCTTACCCGTGTATTCAGCCGTCTGAGGTTCGGGAACACCGTAATGACCGCGGCGCATCATGTCTTCGCCGTCATAAGGACGCACCTCCAGCCAGTGGCGGTGGGTGACCGGCAAAAGCATCGTTTTGGTATCGCGGTATTTCTCCAGAAGCGGACGAAGATCCACCTCGTTATGAACGGGGTAATAGAGCAGAACCGTTTTGGCTTTCTGGAAGGAAGACATTAGCTCGATCTGGCTAATGATAGCCGCTGAGGCTTTCTCCACTTCCTCCTTGCTCATCACGCGACGACGCTGCTCGATAATGGCTCGCATAGCACGCTTCTCGCGATGTTTGCGGTTCCATGGCAGCCAGGCTTTGAAATCATGAATAAATCCTTCGAATAGCATGGTATCTTCAAAATTGGGCTGCAAAAGTACAAAAAAAAAAGAATATAAGCAAGAAAAATGATAAAAAAATGCGAGATATGTTGAAAAATTGTTCTAAAAGATACTTTTTATATATATTCTCTCTCTTGATGGCGGGCGTTATAGCCGGTTGCCAGAGTGGAACGACCTTCACATCCTCCACCTCGTCCGTGGCTAAACTGAGCGCTTTTTCGTTCAATGCGCAGGACTCTTTCCCCGGTCTGGCGAAAGCGGTCTTCACGATTGAAGAACGTATCGACACGGGCTTGGTGTATAACAAGGATTCGATTCTCTTCGGCACTTCGCTGGAGAAGGTCGTCCCCCGGTTCACGTTCCAGGTGGGAGTGGGTTCGGCACGCCTGCAGACACCCGATACCACGATTCTGCTCTCCGGTCGGGACACCGTCAACTTCAGCCGCCTGCCGATCTACCTTACCCTCCGTTCGTCGGACGGCACCACCACCAAGGTCTATGAGATCCGCCCTGCGGTTCATCAGGCGGACCCCGATCTCTACCACTGGACAAAGTTGCAGGAGGCTATCTATCCCCCGGATGAGAGTGAACAGCGCGTGGTGGAACTGAACGACCTCTTCGTCATGATTGCCAACAACGGTTTTGAGAACAAGGTCTATACCTCTCCCGACGGTGAGAACTGGACTGCCCTCGGCGTGCCTGCCGGCTTGCCTCAGGCATGCCATGTGCGCCAGATCATCTCGGACGGCAGCCGTCTCTATTATGCCAAAGACGGAATTATCTATACCTCGACGGATGCCAAGCAGTGGACATCGAAGTCTTCGGGGCAGGCAGTCAAAACGATGCTTATGTACTGGAACGGAAAGGTCTGGGCATTGGTGGAAGGTGCCTCTCTGGAATTGGCAACGGTGGATCCGCAGACCCTGGATCTGACCATGACGGGACTGAAACCCGACAGCCGCTTCCCGGTGAGCGATTTTGCTGCCATCACCTTCAAGAGCGCCAGCCAACGCGCCCGCGCAATGATCATAGGCGGTTTTGCAGAGGACGGACGCTCGCTCAATACGCGATGGAACATCGAGTACTCCGCACACATTCATACCAACGGCGGCTATCGTCTGGAGGAGTTCTCGATCGACAGACCCCGATTCGGTTCCCTTACCGGCATCTCCGTCATCTGGTATGACAACAAACTGATGATGTTCGGCGGCGTGGACAGCGACATGCAGTACTTGGGAAGAGATATTCTGGTATCCACCGACGAGGGAATGAACTGGCTCAAAGCCGACACCCTCAAAAACCAACTGCCCGAAGCCTACCAGGCACGGCAGAAACAGACCGCCATCGTGCGCGGAAGCTATATATACCTCTTTGGAGGACAGGATCGAAATAGTACCTATAGCGATGTCTATAGGGGAAAACTCAATTCGATCGACTGGTAGTTTTTGTAGTTGGGGGTTTAATGTTGAGTGTTTAACAAACTAATTTTATACAACTATGCAAATCAAAGATTACAAGTTTGCCGGCAAGAAGGCAATCGTACGCGTGGACTTCAATGTGCCACTGGATGAGAATGGTAAAATCACAGACGACACCCGTATCCGTGGTGCGCTGCCTACCTTGAAACATATTCTGGACGAAGGCGGTGCGCTCATCATCATGAGCCATATGGGCAAGCCAAAAGGCAAAGTGCAGGCCAAGTTCAGCCTCTCCCAGATCGTGGACGCCGTTTCGGCTGCACTCGGCCGTCCTGTTCAGTTCGCAGAGGACTGCGCCAAAGCACAGGCTCAGGCAGCTGCCCTCAAACCGGGCGAGGTACTGCTCCTTGAGAACCTCCGTTTCTATCCGGAAGAGGAAGGCAAACCCGTAGGTATCGAGAAAGAGGATCCCGCTTACGAAGATGCCAAGAAGGAGATGAAAGCACGCCAGAAAGAGTTCGCCAAGACTCTCGCTTCCTATGCTGACTGCTATGTGATGGACGCTTTCGGTACCGCACACCGCAAACACGCTTCCACCGCTGTCATCGCCGACTATTTCGATGCAGACAACAAGATGCTCGGTTTCCTCATGGAGAAAGAGGTGGCTGCCGTTGACGCCGTGCTGGGTGATATCAAGCGTCCCTTCGTGGCTATCATGGGCGGCTCGAAAGTAAGCTCCAAGATCGGTATCATCGAGAACCTCCTCGGCAAGGTGGACAAACTCATCCTCTGCGGTGGTATGACCTATACCTTCGCCAAAGCACACGGCGGCGAGATCGGCGGTTCGATTGTCGAACTCGACAAACTGGATGTGGCTCTCGGCGTAGAGGAACTTGCCAAGAAGAACGGCGTGGAACTCGTGCTCGCTCCGGATGCTGTCTGCGGCGACAGTTTCAGCAACGATGCAAAGAAGATGGTATGCCCGTCCGACGCTATCCCTGAAGGATGGGAAGGTATGGATGCAGGACCCGAAGCACAGAAGAAATTCGCTGAGGCTATCAAGGGTGCGAAGACCATCCTCTGGAATGGTCCTGCCGGTGTCTTCGAGTTCGACAACTTCTGCGACGGAAGCCGTGCCATCGGTAATGCCATCGCTGAGGCTACTGCTGCCGGCGCTTTCTCCCTCATCGGCGGTGGTGACTCTGTAGCATGTGTCAACAAGTTCGGCTTGGCTGACAAGGTTTCGTATATCTCTACCGGCGGAGGTGCGCTGCTCGAGGCTATCGAGGGCAAAGTGCTTCCGGGTGTAGCTGCCATCAAAGGCTAAGACCTGAGAGATAATCGGACCATAAGACGTAATAATCAATAGTAGAAAGAATATATGGAGATTTCAGGTAAAATCATTCAAGTCTTGCCCCTCCAGACCGGAGTGGCGAAGAATAGTGGCAATCCATGGCAGTCGCAGTCCTATGTGCTGGAGACGCAGGAGCAGTTCCCCAAGCGTGTGTGCTTTGAGGTGTTCGGCGAGCAGCGTATCAAAGACAACCCCTGCCAGTTGGACGACATTGTGACGGTTTCGTTTGACATCGAGAGCCGTGAGTTTAACGGCCGTTGGTACACCTCTATCCGTGCTTGGCGGATCCAGCAGGGTGTGGTGGATGGTACCGCTCCGGCGGCTGCTCCGGCTCCGGCTGCACCGGCAACACCTGCCCAACCGCAGGCGGCTGCGCCGGCAGAACCGGCTGTTCAACCTTTTGACCCCACGGTAGATGACAACACGACAGACCTTCCTTTCTAGTCTCGTCATCCTGCTTGTCCTCGGAGGCGCAGTACTCTGCGCGCTCCGGTGGCAGGCATGGTTCGGTATGCCGGAAGAACCCCTCTGGCAGGGGAGCAAGACGGCATACACGTTTCATTGCTTCGGCGATGATTCTCTTCCGGGCTTTGTACAGGATGAGCAGGGATACTGGCAGGACACACTGCTGCCCGACACATTGGATATCCTGCTCTTGGGCGATGTACACAGCCTCCTCACACACGCCGACTACGACACCCTCGCTTCGCGTGTGCCTCATGCGGACTGCTATGCGCAACTGGGAGACTGGTTGGAGCGCGGTTACGAATACTATGCCCAGCAGTTGGCGTTCGCCCTTAAGGGTACCCGTCTTGATTCTATTCCGGTGATCTCTTGTCCCGGAAACCACGAGTACCACAAAGGACTCCGCCGTCCTCTCTCGCCCCTGTGGAACGAGATGTTCTGCCATCCCAAGAACGGTTTTGCAGGTTTTGAGAATACCACCTATTATGTGGATTTCAAAGGCTTGCGGTTCATAGCTATCGATACGGAGGGTTTGCGTTGGTTGCACGATTACACGAGGCTCAACACCTGGCTCACGGGAGTAATCCGGCAGGCATCGGACCGCTTTGTGGTAGTGATCATGCACCATCCCGTCTATAGTGCATCCCGGGGGCGCTTCAATCCCGGAGTCTATCTCTCATGCGTGGCTCCGCTGCGGGAAGCCGATCTGGTGATAGCCGGCCATGACCACCAGTATGCACGCCAGCTGCCTTTTGTGGAGATGACCTCCACCACAACGGAACACACCCCGCGGTTCAGGCATTATCATGAGCGTCAGGGGGTGACTTCGGTCTATTACCAGCAGTTAAGTCTGTGGGGGGATACATTGCGGATGCGTACCTACCGTCTGGCGGACGGCGAGTTGTACGACGAGTGTTTTCTTACCCGCTAATCGAATATTTCCATCAGCACATCCAGAGATTTGAGTTGCTGCCAGCCATCTACATGGTCGGCGTAGTAGTCGCACAATCTGCGCAACTGCTCTTGCCGCATGGCGCGCGTGGCTGGTTCGCTCAAGAGGAACGGGTGTTGCTCTTCGTCGATGGCAAACCCCAGACGGGCGGCTATGCCGCGCATGGCTTTTAGGTGTATGTTTTCAGGTTCAGGTGTCCGGTCAAGCTCGGTGATGACAGTCATCAGGTAGTCGAAGAGCCCATCGTCCTGCAGAGGCTGGTAGAGCACACGGCTCAGCAGCTCGGCAAGGAAGATGGCTACCGTCTGCCGCTTGACATCAAACCGTGTGTTCTCCGGCACGTAGATCAGCTGTGCTTGTTCCACTACGGAGGGAGCGCCGGCGCGCCCCTCGCGGATGGTAAGTTCTACCAGCGACAGCGGGGCATAGACGCCCGTGGGTTTCTTCTTCCCTCCTACGCCGTATATTATATAGTTCGCGCGCCCGCACATACGTGTGTACGTATGCAGGACGCGCGCTCTGTCAGAGTGTGGCTGCAACTGCAGTATGATAGCAGTTGTAGTGATCATTGCTTATAGCCAACGAACGTAGCAGAAATCCATGCGGTGCGGCAGCAGCTCGTTCTGCGGATACATACGCAGACCGAACTTCATACCTCCGGCATAGTTCAGACTGTATTGGGTTTCGAAGAACATGTGCGATCCCTCCACTTTCTTCAACTCCAGCGCCTGCGGGTTGCCGTAGAGCTTGTCGTTGTTGTGGGTAGAGGTGCGGATAGCTACCAGCTCTACACCGATACCTTTGTCGTTCAGACCCTTGGTGTCGAGCTCTACTGCGATGCGCACTTTGTCGCCTACGTTCAGATCGCTGAAGTCCGGCATCTCGATCTTGCAGACCTCGATCTCGTCCCAGTGAGCTACCATGTTCTCTTTCCATGCCGCCAGTTCGCGTGCCACTTTGTAGTGGTCTTTAGCCAGCAGCTTGTGGCGTTTCTGGAGCTTGTTGTAGAAGCGGTCGAAGTAGTCGTCCATCATACGCTTCATGGTGAAACGCGGAGTGATCTTCGTTACAGAGTTCTTGATGGTCTGGATCCATTGTGAGGAGTAGCCCTTCGCATTCTTGGCGTAGTACATCGGGATGATCTCGTTCTCTAACATCTGGTAGATGGTAGCGGCATCGAGCTGATCCTGGTGTGCCTGGTTCTCGTAGGTGCGTTTCTCGGTCAATGCCCATCCTGCACCCTCTACGTAACCCTCGTACCACCATCCGTCTTTCACGGAGAAGTTCAGCACGCCGTTCATCTGGGCTTTCTCGCCCGATGTACCGGAAGCCTCGAGAGGACGGGTAGGTGTGTTCAGCCAGATGTCCACACCGGAGATCAGACGCTTCGCAAGCGACATGTCGTAGTTCTCCAGGAAGATGATCTTGCCTAAGAACTGCGGCATACGGCTGATCTCGATGATGCGTTTGATCAAGCCTTGTCCTCCGCCGTCAGCAGGGTGTGCCTTGCCGGTGAAGAGGAACTGGACAGGGTAGTTGGGGTTGTTCACCAGCTTGTCCAGACGCTCCAGATCGGTGAAGAGCAGGTGTGCACGCTTGTAGGTGGCGAAACGGCGGCCGAAACCGATAATCAGGGTATTGGCGTTCATCTCGTTGAGGGCGCGCACGATACGGGCAGGGTCGCCCTGGGTCTTCATCCAGTCCTCGCGGAACTTGGCTTTGATATAGTCGATCAGACGTTGTTTCAAGCCCATGCGCACTTTCCAGATCTCATCGGCTGGGATGTCGTTGAAGTTCTTCCACATGTCGAGGTTCGACTGGTCTTTGTCCCAGTCTTTCGGGAAGTATTTGTTATATACGGCTTTCCACTCGCTGGCTGCCCATGTAGGCATGTGTACGCCGTTGGTCACATACGACACATGAAGCTCCTCAGGGAAGTAACCCGGCCATACCGGCGAGAACATCTTCTTCGACACTTCGCCGTGGAGATAGGATACACCGTTGGCCTCCTGGCAGGTGTTGAGGGCGAAGACGGACATCGAGAACTTCTCGCTGTTGTCATCCGGGTTGCTGCGGCCCAGACCGATCAGGTCGTGCCACTCGATGCCTAATTTCTCGGCATAGCTGCTCATGTATTTGTAGAAGAGACCCTCCTCAAAGTAGTCGTGTCCGGCAGGCACCGGTGTATGGCAGGTGTACAGACCGCTGGCGCGTACCACCTCTTTGGCTTCGTTGAAGTTCAGACCTTCTTCCTGTACCAGATCCACGAGGCGTTGCAGACCCATCAGGGCTGCGTGACCCTCGTTGCAGTGGTAGATATCTTTCTTGATACCTAATTTCTTGAGTGCCAGCACACCGCCGATACCCAACAGGATCTCCTGTTTGATTCGGTTCTCCCAGTCACCACCGTAGAGCTGGTGGGTGATCTGGCGGTCCCACTCCGAGTTCAGCTCGTTGTCGGTATCCAGCAGATACAGATCCATGCGGCCTACTGCCACACGCCATAGATAAGCGTGTACCATGCGGTCAGGATAAGGCACATCCACCACCATCGGGCTGCCGTCCTCGTTCTTCATCTGCTCGATAGGCAGGTTCGAGAAGTTCTGTGCCTCGTAGTTGGCGATCTGCTGTCCCTCGGGAGAGAGAGTCTGGGTGAAATAACCGTAGCGGTAGAGGAAACCGATGGCTGTCATGTCCACATTGCAGTCGGAAGCCTCTTTGAGGTAATCGCCGGCGAGGATTCCCAGACCGCCGGAGTAGATCTTCACTACCTGGGTCAGACCGTACTCCATCGAGAAATAAGCTATTGACGGTTTCTTCGGATCCTTGGGGGTGTCCATGTAGGCGCGGAACTCGGCATAGATCTTGTCCAGCTTCTTCATGAAGGTTTTGTCCTCGCTGAGCTCCTGGAGTTTCTGATAACCGAGGATGTTCAGCAGTACAACGGGGTTCGACTGGGCACGGTGCCACGCGTCGATGTCGATGCCGCGGAAGAGGTCTTTGGCGTCATGATTCCACACCCACCAGAGGTTGTAGGCGATTTCGTGCAGTTTGTTCAGGTTCTCAGGCAGTTTGGCGTGCACATTAGCTTCGCGCCACTGTGCCTGATTCACATTGCTTACTTTAATTTTCATACCTTAATATTATTGTTTTTTACAGTTTTCAAAAATAATGCCCCAAAAAAGCACGCAAAGGTACTAAAAAAAAACAATATACGCAAATAAAAGTGCCATTTTTCGTCCCTAAGCATGGAAAAATCACCGTCACATGAACGTTTTTTATTCTATTCCGCTGTATATATCCCCCAAAATAGTAACTTTGCAACGTTTTTTATGTAAGCTTCTGAGTCTGTCTGTCGCCGAGCAGGTTCTTTAGTTCCTGCACGAAAAGGCGTACATCGTCGTGGTAGCGGCTCAGTTCGTTCCATGCACGGCGGAACTGGTCGCGGTTGTTTTTGGTGGTATAGTCTTTGGTCAGCTCCTCGGTCATCCACCGCGTTATATCCCTCACGGAGCACGCGCGGCGCACATAACCCATCTGCCTGAGGGCATAGATAGCCGCCGAGAGACACTTGAAATAATCCCACTCTTTCTCTTGAATCCGCAGATATTGGGTCAGTTGGCGTTGCCGTAACTCCGTCGTGGTGTCGGTCCAGAAGAGTACCGGTCTTTGCGGCTTTAGCTGCTTGGTGACGAACTGCCGCCAGCCCGTCATCCATTGCGCAAAGAGTTGTTGCCCCTCTTCGCTCAGCGTGTTCACCTCGTCCATGGCAAACCGCCAGTCGGTCTCTTGGTCAACGATATAATTGCGGTGTTTGGGTGCACGGGGTTGTGAACCCGGTACCTCGCGCAGCTGCACCTGATAACTCGTCCAGACCCATTTCAGGTAGCGACCCATGATATCTTCCGCCCCTTCGCCTTCGAACACCAAGGTCGGTTCCTCCGGCTGGTCTTTGTCTATCTCGTCGGCGAGTGCGGTCACGCTCGCCGGGTCGCTCCAGTCGGTTTGTATAAACCGCTGCCGGCGTGTCTCTACCCGTGCTGCGGAGAGCAGCCAGCCCGCAAAAGGAGTCTGCCACGTACAGCATTCCCATATATGTGCGCAGAAAATCTCTCGCGTCAGATACTGCATATAGCGGACGGTCAGCCGCATCGCCAAGTCTAACAACAGCCTGTTCGGACATATCTCCGCCAGACTCGTCTCCTCCGTCGCAAACGCGATGTATGCCTCGCTCAGCAGGCGGACCTCCACAGACAGCATGCCCCATTCCTCGCGGCGCACCTCGCGCTCGTATCTCTTGATCCACGCCATCTGCTCCGCCTCGCTGTCGATGGCGATACCGCGGCGGTTGCCTTCGTCCGTATCCACTAACAACGCACAAACGATCGCCGCGCCTAACACGCCGCCGATCTCTATATCCCTGCTGCGCACCACCAGCCGGTGCCCCGCATACTCCATCTCTTCGCTAAAACGATAGTCTTCCAACATCAGTCTATGCAAATAATTCATTTAGGGATTTGTCCGTATTAAGCAGAAATGGTATGACTCCTAAATACGTGATGCCGTTGTTATCAGTCCATGCTCTTGAGATACCATCTAACAAAACTATTTTTCGGAACGAATCACGGGTATTTCGCAACGAGAAAGTCTCTTGCTCTCTCTTTTCCGGAGTGTCAATATTAAGTGCCGATTGGATATAGATCTGCTCAAAACCGGTATTGACGATAAAATCAATCTCATATTGGGCTTGCTGACGTTTACCGTTCACCATCCTTTGTACTTCTACTACACCTACATCCACTCTATAACCACGACGAATGAGTTCATTATACAGCATGTTTTCCATCAAATGGCTTCGCTCTTGCTGGCGGAAATTAAGTCGCGCGTTACGCAAGCCTAAATCCATCGCATAGTATTTCTTAATATTCTCAAAATAGCGCTTTCCCTTAACATCATAGCGTTCTGCAACCGAGATAAGATAGGCATCCTCCAGATAACTTAAATAAACTTTTACAGTCGGATCAGTGGTCGGTAATGACATCACAGAAGTTATGGTATTGGCTAACTTATGCGGATTAGACAAAGAGCCTACAGACGAGTAAATAGCATCAGTCAAGGCATCAATTATGACATCGTCTTTCAAGTTATAGCGATCAACAATATCTTTCATATACACGTCTTTATGCAGGTTTGCCAAATAGTTCCGCTTCTCTTGTTCATTGGGTTCAAGTACAGCCAGAGGCATTCCACCAAAATTCAAATAAAAATCCAAAGCTTCAGCTTTTTCTAAACCCGCAAACGCATAGAATTCCGCAAATGAGAGCGGATAGACTTTGATTTCACTTCCGCGGTCCCGGAAATAAGTAACAATATCCGAAGAAAGCATCTTGCTGTTACTACCGGTTACATAAACATCAATATTGGGCTGTTTCCGTAGTCCGTTTAAGACATCGTAGAAAGTAATATATAACGAATCCCTGTCTTCTTCTGCTACTCGCGATAAATCTACATTCGGAGCCAATACCTTGGAGCAGCGTTGTATCTCATCGATAAAGACATAATATTTATGTCGTTTGTTTTTACACTTAGCCCTCACATATTCTGACAAGACTTGCGGATTACGATAGGCTGCATTGGAGTCGTCCTCTAAATCTATCTCCACAAAGCAGTCTTCTGCTACTCCTTTGTTGATAAGAAATTGCTTGTACAGATGGGACAACAGGTAAGACTTTCCGCATCGACGTATACCGGTGATAATCTTCACTTTACCATTCCAACTTTTGGCGTAAAGTCGTTCTACATAGTCGTTTCTTTGTATATCCATAACATGCTATTTGGTTCAAATTTAGTTGCAATTGCAACCATTCTTAAAGCAAAATTCGCCGCAAAGATACTGCTTTTTTTTGATGTATGCAAGCGTTAGGGCAAAAAATTTTAATAATTTGTTGTTCTAACTGCACTATTGGGCGGATTTTACAAGATTTTCCTAGTAAAAAAAAGAGGGTTCATTACACCCGCTTTGTTCCTTTGTTCCTTTGTTTCTTTGTACTTAGTACTTAGTTACTTGTTCACTTTGTAATGACACCTTTTTTAGTGTCAACTTATTTTATGATAAGAAAATTTTTATGATTCGCAGCCCTCATCTTCACGTAAAAAGCACCCGCAAATTGCGAGTGCTTTCGTTACTTGGATTTTGTTTCTCCTCCGTTGAGGTCTCCCTGAGGAAATAAAGAGCCTCGGTTATAGTTGTATATCCGTTGTTGCGTTCGGGGTAAAGGTCGAAAGGGGTATGCCCGGTTCAGGTGTACTGCCTCCACCTCCGCTAGCGCAGAGTGTTTGAATCATTTCCAGTTCCGTTACCTTGACGGATGGCTGTACATAAATATATTTTTTCATTGTTGTGTCCTCCTTATTTTATGATTTCTTAGCTTACGCACGATTAACGAAGTTTTTGACCTTGTGCGTTATACTCTTTGCCGTCTTTGATGATAATCAACTGGCCGTCACGAATAACCTTTGTACATTGTACCTTGTCACTTTGTACATTCTCAACACCGGTTGCTTGATTCTCATGTTTGAAGACGAAACGTGCCGGAGCAGAATTAGAACCAGCCGGTGCATCATAAATCAAATACGCTTTGTGTGCGCCTAAAGTTGTACCGGTGTATTTGTACATACCCATACCTACTTTGAGGTCAGTACCGATAGTGGCCTGAGTATTAAGCACATATACCTTGTCCGAATTTGTGCCAAGTGTGCTAACTTCTAAATTTTCATCCGTTCCTACAAGTTCGTTACGTCCGTCATAGAGAGGAGCATCGTTACCCATTGGAATCAAACGGTACTCACGAGTATCAGACTCTAACACAACCGCTGTTCCACGAGGCAAGATTTGACCATCAAACGCTACAGGACTGAGCATAAAACTACCACCCTCTACATAACCTGCATGAGCCCAGACGCCGGCAGGCATCATGTAGTCGGAAGAACTATCGTAGAAGGTGCGGTAATAGCGTGCATGACCCACCGGATCTTCCGTAGCTACAGCATCAACGACATCACCCTCAATCATACAGTCTCTCCATGCCGGAGCCCATGTCTGATAAGCTTCCAATTTTCCTTTAGGAACAAAGATCTTAGTACCGCCAGTTGCAGTCTTGAACTCAAAACCTTTATCTTTATCATACCAACTAACTGTAGTCGGGTCGTCCCACAAGAAATACACTTTCTCTACACCTGTACAGCCCAAGAACGCACCGGATTCGATAGACTTCATCGCAAGCGGCATGACTACCAGGTCTATGTTTGTTTCATTTTTATAGGCATTGGCTCCGATGCCCGTAATGTTATAACTGAAGTTCATATAATCCGCCATTTCTGGGATTACCAACGTACCTTCGCGAGTGATCGGATAGATGGCATTGATTTCTGCGTTGTACGGCAGCACTTTTGCCTCGCGAGGATCAGTGGAAGATACCTCATACAAGTTACAAGTCATCTGATTATACCAGAAAAATTGTTCACCGATAGCAGGAGTCGGATACATGCCACCTATCTTGTCTGCGTACCAGTTCCAACCATCTGCGGTCTGATAATCCGAAGGAGTGAAAACGCGGATGTGGTTCAGGTAGTTGTCATTGTAGAATACGCTGCTACCAAGTACAGGCGGGAACTCAGTCTCACACATGAAGGAGAACATGAGTTTGCAATTGTAGAATGCTGCATCGCCGATGGTATCTAAGACTGTGCTCTCTATATTAGCTTCATCCATGCGGATGCAGCCATCAAAGGCCTGTGCGCCGATTTTAGCGATATTCTCGCCGCCCATGATGTTAGGCAGGTCTTCGTTGTGATAGAAAGCGTAGTCATCAATCTCGGTAACATAATACGTATCTCCATAGTATTCAACTGATGCAGGGATATTCAATGTATGATCGATGGTTTGCGCAGGTAGTTTCGCGGTTTGTGCACCTGTGATTTCATATATTTGGTTGTAATCTCCCATGAATTGGTCGCCCTTACGCGGAGCCGCAGCAGGTGTATAGAAGAATTCAATAGATGAAATCATGAAGTTTAACTCTCCAGAGAGGGTAACCTCGTCAGAAGGCGTACCTGTCCATGTATAGGTATTATTCACGTTATCATATGTCCAGCCATCCGAAAAAGTGCCGGTACTATATACACTACTGCAAGTAATAACGACCTTGGAGAGTTCTCCGACAATAGATTGGAAAGTCAAACTTGCATCATTGGTAATAGAAAGATGTCTACCACTGAAAGAGCAAGAGCCAGTATTGTCGGTTCTCGTCAAAATAATGTTTTTGATAACAGGCGATGTAGCATTGTATGAGAGATCCACATGGTCGACTTGGCGCTCTGCCCAGATGAAGGACGGTCCTGCGGGCGTCGGAGTAGGAGTCGGAGCAGCAGAAGATACCGTAAACACGATGGAAGAAATCCGGCCAGAGGTAAAAGAAGTCGAAGATCCATCGCCTTGAAGGGTTACAGATGCTTCATTTCCTGTCCATTTAAGTTGGCTATGTTCACCATCCCATGTCCATCCAGATGCTAATGTCATATCAGATGGATATAAATCACAGGTAATGACGATGCTTGTCAGATTGTCGGACTTGGGAGCAAAAGTGAGTGCTCCGTTATTATTCATGGAGAAACCTGGCCATGAATTGTTATTATTAAAATAGCAATTATCATTCCACTCATCGGGTGTCACCGATGTAACGGTAATCGTTTTAATCTCCTGACTTGCATTTTGGGAAATTTCGACCGTTGCAAGGTCAGATGCTTCCCACGTGATAGTTGTGCTCGCCGGAGCCGGTTCGGGGTCATTGGAAGCAAAGGTAAAGTCAATGGAGGTAATGCGACCTGCACTACCATCTGTCATAACAACAGAACTTGCATTGCCTGTCCAAATTAAATCATGATCACTCCATGTCCAACCGGTAGCACTCCCGTATCCGGATTTATCGTCTGTGTGGATGACAATACGTGTCATGTTGCCGAGGAAAGAAGTAAATGTGATCGTTCCGCCATTCTCAATGTAAAGAGAAGTGTTTCCTTCGTAGGTGGTAAAACTACTATTATCCTCACTGCCTAGAGCAGTAGCAGTAACTGCAACGCCATTAACAGCCTTAGACCTCGGGTCGTATTCACCATAGTATTGTGAAACATTGACACTTTCGAGAGCTGCCGCATTCCACGTAACCGATGCCGGGATAGCCTCAATAATGGTTGCATAGTCAGACCAACCGGCTGCTGCTTTGTATGTCGCCACATTGGCAGAAGGCACATAGATATGCTCTACCGCAGTTACGTATTCAAATACAAAATCACCAAATGTAGGCGGTAAGGTCGCTTTACAGATAAGAGTATTGAAATTGGAACTATAACTAAAGGCATTATTTCCCAAACTGGTTATAGTGGATGGCAAAGAAACGGTGGTTAAAGAGCCACAGCTGAAAAATGCGTAATTGCCGATTTCCTCAATACCTTCTTCTACAATGATAGCGGTGATGTAATAACAATTCAGAAAAGCATTTTCTCCGATGCCTTTAACTGGGTAGTCGGTAGAATTGAAATTAACCGAAGCAGGAATGGTGACTACACCATTAGCTACAGAAGATCCATAACTCTCCCCTTGTACAGCAGTTGGGTCTTTAATTAACGTAGCATTACCGGAACCATCGACTTCATAGTAGAAACCGTCAATCGGTCCGATTTGCGTTGCCCAAGAGCTGACGCATAGTGCCAGGAGGGCAATGAGTAAAGTAAATGTTTTTTTCATAAGAATTGAGTTTTGTTTAGTTAATACTATGAGGGGTGTCCCTCGGTTAATTATTTTAATTTCTTTTCATGAATAGTTTTTGGCATTAGATGCAAAGTGCCCCAATAGGTACAATAAAAAAGCGGGACTGCACTATTGCTGTTCCGCATTTCGAGGCTCTGGTATTGCCTTTGTATCCAAACAGCAACACGTAGCCCACGCCGTATGTATATCATTATAAAGTACGCAATATGCGCACGCGATGTATACACACCCGAGGACATCTTGTGCTGCAATGTCTT
>ODAI012859547.1_pt1 | contig 18249 bp, 11 predicted proteins | sample 1539321 | NCBI WGS metagenome assembly ODAI01 (sample SAMN02144231, study PRJEB22623) | gut metagenome | biome: sheep rumen | host: Ovis aries | place: New Zealand | reverse complement strand
TTGCTGGCGCAAGTCAAGGAATTTCTGTGCAAGATGACGGAAAAGATGCAAGCAAGTCACGTGCAAAGGCGTTAGCCGTGCTTTGTGCGGTATTGCCTTTATATCTTATGAAAAAAAGGCTTGAACAGTTTACAAAATTACGACATAATATTGATTAATGCTGCAAAATGTGATAAAATGTTGTTATAAGGATCTTTGATCAGGCTGAAACACATCTTGTTCTAAGAAAGGCAGAATCATGAGTGCAGAAAATTCACGCTTTGATCTGTGGCTGACACAGATATTCGGAACTGCAAACCCAAAGATACATAAGGTGATCGAGAACTACGGTTCATCTCGTCAGGCGTATGATGCGATCACAGCGGGAGACAGTTCCATGATATCCGAACAGGAATCTGAAAACATGGATTATATTACCATTGACAAAACAGACAGGATACTTGATTTCTGCGAAAAGAACAGCATTTCATTATGCAATCTCGGAGATCCGGATTATCCGAAGCTCCTTTCGGAGATCTACGATCCACCGCTCGTATTCTTCTATCGCGGCAGCCTTTCATGCTTTGACAGTCTGTGTCTTACTTTTGTGGGAACAAGACAGCCCTCGAAATATATAATGAAGCTGTGTTCACGCATCAGCAAAGATGTCGGAAGCGTCGGTATCACACTTGTAAGCGGAATGGCTCACGGTGTTGACGAATGTGTTCACACCGCCTGCGTTGCGAACGGACTGAAAACAGCGGGAGTCCTCGCCTGCGGTATAGATGTGGATTATCCCTACGGAAGCAGACAGCTCCGCGAAAAAATGGTATATTACGGCGGTGCGTATATTACCGAGTACATTCCGGGAACAAAACCTGCTCCCGAGAACTTCAATCCACGCAACCGCATACTTGCCGGACTTTCAAGAGGAACTGCCGTATTTCAGGCAGCAGTGAACAGCGGAGCGCTTATTACCGCAGGTTATGCACTTGAAGAGAACAGGGACATTTTCTGCGTTCCGCCGCCCGATGTGTTTGACCCTGCTTATGACGGAGTGATCGAACTGATCCGTGACGGCGCGATCCCGATATTCAATCATAATGATATTCTGAAAGAATATATCGGGCTTTATCTATAATAGTATTCCTGAAGCACAGAGCCTAAAACTCTGTGCTTTTTATATAAAAACAAAACCGCCTTGACGGGATTATCCGCCGGGCGATCTTGCCTGATCTATTCAATTATATAACTTCCGTTAAACCAATGCCGGTCTGCGGCTGTCTGTGAATAAAAGTCAGAAATTATATCACTTTACAAGTCCAGATGCCTTGTACGTGGTGTGCAGATACTCGTGAGCTTTATGGCTGCCGGGCTTTTCAAGATATTCATAAACAGACTTGATATCATCTGTCTCGTGAGACTTTCTGATCTTGTTTTCCTTGTCGATGCCGTAAAGTGCCTTTGCACGCTCAGCACGGATATCTGTGAAGTTGCGTACATCTGCCGGAACTATTACCTGTCCGCCGCCGTTTACACAGCCGCCGGGGCAAGCCATGATCTCGATGAACTGAACATCTATCTCGCCGCTCTTTACCTTTTCAAGAAGCTCTCTTGCATTTGCAAGACCTGAAGCAACAGCAACCTTAACAGTTACTCCACCTGCGGTGTATTCGGCAAGCTTGATGCCCTTTACGCCTCTTACTTCTGTGAACTCAACAGGGCTGTCGTTGTTCTCGCCTGTAAGCTTCCATACAGCTGTTCTGAGAGCAGCTTCCATAACACCGCCGGTAGCGCCGAATATAACAGCTGCACCGGAGCCGCTTCCCATAGGAACTTCAAACTCAGAATCCTTGAGATCGTTGAAGCGTATTCCTGCACGGTTTATCATCTTCACAAGCTCTCTTGTAGTGATGACAACATCAACATCGGGTACGCCGGCTGCATTCTGATCGTTTCTTCCTATCTCGAACTTCTTTGCGGTACAAGGCATAACCGATACAACAACGATGTTCTTCGGGTCGATCTTATTCTGTTCAGCCCAGTATGTCTTTATCATAGCTCCTGCCATCTGCTGAGGAGATTTGCACGAAGACAGGTTCGGTATCATCTCGGGATAGTATGCTTCGCAGTATCTGATCCAGCCGGGCGAGCATGATGTTATCATCGGGAGAACGCCCTTGTTCTGTATTCTTTCAAGAAGCTCATTGGATTCTTCCATAATTGTAAGATCAGCACCGAAGTCGGTATCAAATACATGATCGAATCCGAGCATCTTGAGAGATGTTGCAAGCTTGCCCTGAACATTTGTTCCCATAGGATAACCGAAAGCTTCACCGAGAGAAGCGCGTACAGCGGGAGCTGTCTGAACTATGACTACCTTCTCGGGATCGTTGAGAGCTGCCCATACCTTATCGGTATCGTCCTTCTCGGACAGAGCGCCTGTCGGGCAGACTGCGATGCACTGACCGCACGATACGCATGAAGTCTCTGCAAGAGGCATCTCGAACGCACAGCCGATAGAGGTCTTGAATCCTCTGTTATTTGCACCGATAACGCCGATGCCCTGTGTAACTCCGCAGGCTGCAACACATCTGCGGCAGTTGATGCACTTGTTGTTGTCACGATACATATGAACTGCACTTGTATCGATCTCGTAATGATTCTTCTCGCCCTCGAACAGAAGCTCATCATCAACCCCGAGCTCACGGCAGAGAGCCTGAAGCTCACAGTGACCGCTTCTTGCACAGGAGAGGCACTTTCTCTCATGGTTGCTGAGCAGGAGCTGGAGAGTCATTCTGCGGCTCTCAAGAACTGCGGGAGAATGAGTGAGGATATTCTTTCCCTCATCGAACTTTGATATAGGATAAACGCAGGCAGCAACAAGGCTTCTTGCGCCTGTCATCTCGACAACGCAGATACGGCAAGCGCCGATCTCGTTCACATCTTTGAGCCAGCAAAGTGTAGGTATTCTGACGCCGTTATCTCTACAGGCTTTAAGAATAGTAGTACCTTCTTCAACGGAAACGTCAACACCGTTAATTTTAATATTAACCATTATATTACTGTTCCTTTCCTGAATTATTCTTTGATTATAGCGCCGAAGTTGCAGTTTGACATACAAGCACCGCACTTGATGCACTTAGCCTGATCTATAACGTGAGCTTCCTTGACCTTACCGGTGATAGCATTAACAGGGCAGTTTCTTGCGCACTTTGTGCAGCCCTTGCACTTATCGGGAATGATCTTGTAGCTGAGCAGCTTCGAGCATACGCCTGCAGGACATTTCTTATCCTTGATATGAGCGATGTACTCGTCCTTGAAATAACGCAGTGTGGAAAGAACAGGGTTAGGAGCTGTCTGACCAAGACCGCAGAGAGAGTTGTTCTTTATGTAGTGGCAGAGCTTCTCCATCTTGTCGAGGTCTTCCATTGTTGCTTCGCCCTTTGTGATCTTGTCGAGCATCTCATAAAGACGCTTTGTACCGATACGGCAGGGTGTACATTTACCGCAGGATTCATCGACTGTGAATTCGAGGAAGAACTTTGCAATATCTACCATACAGTTATCTTCGTCCATAACGATAAGTCCGCCGGAACCCATCATCGAACCGATCGCGATAAGGTTATCATAATCGATCGGAACATCAAGATGCTCTGCGGGAATGCATCCGCCGGAAGGTCCGCCTGTCTGGGCTGCCTTGAACTTCTTCCCCTTGGGGATACCGCCGCCTATCTCGAATACGATCTCACGGAGAGTCGTACCCATAGGGATCTCAACAAGTCCGGTATTGTGGATCTTTCCGCCGAGAGCGAATACCTTTGTACCCTTGGACTTTTCGGTTCCCATAGAAGCGAACCATTCAGCGCCCTTGAGTATGATCTGCGGAACGTTTGCGTATGTTTCAACGTTGTTGTTTACTGTAGGCTTGCCGAAAATACCCTTTTCAGCCGGGAACGGAGGACGCGGCTTAGGCTCACCTCTGTTGCCCTCGATAGATGTGATAAGAGCAGTCTCTTCACCGCACACAAAAGCACCTGCGCCGAGACGTACATCAAGATCGAACTCGAAATCGCTTCCGAAGAGCTTCTTGCGTAAGAATCCTCTTTCTCTTGCCTGCTTGATAGCGACCTGCAGACGATGTACAGCGATAGGATATTCTGCTCTTACATAAACAAATCCCTTAGTAGCGCCGATAGCATATCCTGCGATAGCCATAGCCTCGATTATTGCATGAGGATCGCCTTCGAGCACCGAACGGTCCATAAATGCGCCCGGGTCACCTTCATCGGCGTTGCAGCACACATATTTCTGATCCGCGACCGGAACGATAGTACGTGCCATCTGCCATTTTCTTCCTGTGGGGAATCCGCCGCCGCCTCTTCCTCTGAGTCCCGAATCGCTGATTACTTTTATTACGTCCTCGGGGGTCATTTCAGTAACGACTTTTTCGAGAGCCTTGTATCCGTCTTTTCCTATATAATCATCTATATTTTCGGGGTCGATGACGCCGCAGTTGCGCAGTGCGACACGATGCTGCTTCTTATAGAAATTGGTCTGATCGTATGCAATGATACCGTCGGGAGTCTTAGTCTCCTCATAAACATATTCTTCAACTATGCGGTCGTTTACAAGATGCTCCTCAACTATCTTTTCGATATGCTCCTCGCTCATCATCGAATAGAATGTTCCCTCGGGATATACTATCATAATAGGACCGAGAGCACACAGACCGAAGCAGCCTGTTCTGACTACCTTCACATGATCGGCAATACCTTTTTTCTTTATCTCTTCTTCAAGCTTGTCAGCAATCTTCATACTTCCGGAAGAGGTACAGCCGGTACCGCCGCAAATTAAAACCTTACGCTCCATATTTGAATTTTCCTTTCAATTTTATGCTGTAATAATTTTGCGATCAATCCGCATATTTATCGAGAATGCCTTTGAGCTGGTCATTTGTCAGCTTTCCGTAAACATCGTCATTGACGGTCATTACGGGTGCAAGACCGCAGGCACCTATGCAGCGGCAGGCATCGAGTGAGAACTTGCCGTCTGAAGTACACTGACCTTCTTCTATTCCGAGTATCTTCTTCAGCTCGTTGAAAACATCACCCGAACCCTTTACGTAGCAGGCAGTACCGAGACATACAGAGATCCTGTACTTACCCTTTGGATAAAGAGAGAACTGAGCATAGAATGTTGATACTCCGTAAACCTTTTCGAGCGGGATACCTGTTTCCTCGGAAATGATCTCCTGAACTTCGATAGGAAGATATCCGTAAATCTCCTGCGCCTTCTGAAGGATAGGCATAAGCGCACCTGCCTGTCCCTTGTGCTCATTGATCATACTGCGAAGCGCCTTTTCCTGCTCGGCAGTACCATTAAAAGCAACCTTTACTTTTTGTGTGGAACTCATCTATAGAACCTCCTTTTATTGGATCGCCGCACAAGCGTCCTCGCATTATGTGAAAAATATAACACATATATACATCTTGCATTATATCATAATTTCACAAAAAAAGCTACTGATTTAATTTTACAAATTATTACCCCGTTTTTGTAAATTTTGCACAATCCGCAAAGTTAGCGTTTGCTAACTTTGCAACAGATTTACTATATCACTATATCACTTTACTGCAATTCTTGTATAAAATCATAAGTATTAAGGGACTTTTGAGCTGTCTTTCATTCAGGACAATATACAATCCCGATCTTCAAAGCTGTAATTTTGCAGGATAAAGATAAATAAATTGCAATTATTGTCCGTTTACTTTATTGAATAATTTTAATAAAAAATTTCATAAAAACAGATGACAAATCAGACAAAATGTGATATAATGTATATAATATTTTATTGAAACGGAGATCCGAACTATGGAATGGTATAAGAAATCAGCTTTTTATCACATTTACCCTCTCGGCTACTGCGGCGCTCTCGAACGCAATGATTTTACAAGTCAGCCGACAGGAAAGATCCTGAGCATCATTGATGATATCCCTCACATAAAGGACCTCGGCTGCAACGCCGTGTATTTCGGACCTGTGTTTGAATCCTCATACCATGGATATGATACAGCCGATTACACTAAGATCGACCGCAGACTCGGTACAAATGAGGATTTCAGAAAGGTATGCGAGGCATTGCACAAAAACGGTATAAAAGTAGTGCTGGACGGCGTGTTCAATCATGTCGGAAGAGATTTCTGGGCGTTCAGGGACGTTCGTGAAAATCGCTGGGAAAGCAAATACAAGGACTGGTTCCACCTTCGTGACGGAAAGTCGCCTTATGACGATAATTTCTGGTATGAGGGCTGGGAAGGACATTTTGACCTCGTAAAGCTCAATCTCTACAACAGCGATGTTAAACAGTACATAAAGGACTGCATAACCGGCTGGTTCACAGAATTCGGCATAGACGGACTGAGACTTGATGTTGCGTACTGCCTTGACCTTAACTTCCTCAAAGAACTGCACGGTCACTGCAAATGGCTCAGAGAAGATTTCTGGCTCATGGGCGAGACTCTCCACGGCGATTATAACCGCTGGATGAATCCCGAAATGCTTGACAGTGTTACAAACTATGAGTGCTATAAGGGCCTGTATTCAAGCTTCAACGATATGAATATGTTCGAGATCGCTCATTCGCTCAACAGACAGTTCGGCAAGGAGAGCTGGTGTCTGTACAGAGGAAAATCGCTGTATTCGTTCGTTGACAATCACGATGTCAGCCGTATCGCCACAATGCTTAAAAACAAGGCTCATCTCAATCCCATATATGCTCTGCTCTACACGATGCCAGGTATTCCCGGACTCTACTACGGCAGTGAATACGGCTGGGAGGGTGACAAGAAGCAGGGTGATGAGTGTCTGCGCGTAAAGTTCGTAAAAGATGAGGACACAGACCTTACCAGACATATCTCGAAGCTTGCAAAATTCCGCACAGAGAGTGATGCACTCGCAGCCGGAGATTATAAACAGCTTGAACTGAAAAATCACAATTTCGCATTCATGAGAGAGTACAACGGTGAGATCGTGGTATCTATGATAAATGCCGGTGAAGATTATACATTCAATGTAAATATCGAAGGCGAGTATGAGGATATACTTTCGGGAGAAAAGTTCGTTCTCACTCAGGGTGTTCCGGTACCCGCACATTCATCAAGAGTTTTCAGAAAAGTATAAGGAGGAATAAATTATGCCGCATATCGGAATAAAGATGCTAGCCGGAAGAAGCGAGGAACAGAAGCAGAAGGCTGCCGAAGCCGTAAAGAACGCACTCGTGGAATCCCTCGGAATGGGCAGCGACCATTATATCACCTGCACGATCGAGGATTATTCCGCCGAAGAATGGCAGGAAGTCTTCAAAAAAGAGGTCACAGATAAACCGGATAAGGTTTATGTAAAGCCAAAATACGACCCGAAGTCGCTGCTTTGAGAAGTCGCTTCGCTTGAGAGGTTCAAGGTCGCTTCGCTTGAGAGATTCAAGGTCGCTCCGCTTGAGAGGTTTAAGGTCGCTCCGCTTGAGATTGGGGGAAACCTTTCTGAAGAAAGGTTCTCCCCCAAACCCCTTTCCAAAGACTTTTACTCGCTTCGCAATTATATCAGACAGTCTTTTTTCACATAATTACTTTTTAACAAAAATATATCCCTTGCGTAAAAACAAGGGATATTTCTTTTATATTTCTTTTATATTTCTTTTATATTTCTTTTTTCATCTCAAAAATAAAATCGGGTTTGTTCTTGTATGACATATATACAGGTCTGCCGGTGTATTCGAGATATGCGCGGAAACGCTCTTTATACACCGGAGATCCTATCATTCCGAGAGCCTCTTCTTCCGGAAAAAAACCGGATTCGGTACTTTCGTCAGACGGACAGGGTTCTCCGCCCGAATACGTGCATATAAAATCAAGTATCACTTTCGGCGGTATGACCTTGACACCATTATATCCGGGATATGAACAGGTATTCGATGATACGCAGAAAAGTTCTCCGACTTCGGCATAAACTCCTGTCTCCTCAAATATCTCTCGTTTCAGACCGTCTATTATGTTTTCGCCGCATTCGATGATACCTCCCGGAAATTCCCACCCCCTGCGGACATTATTCATCAGAAGCACCTCTCCCCTGCCGTTCTTCACGACGCCCGCAGCACATACAGAATGTACCGGAAGTGTTTTCTCAGCCGTCAACAAAAGTTTCCCCCTCCCGCGTAAGTCTGAATCTGATATCTTTCAGCGTAAGTCCGCCCTGTGCAAAATAAAGACGTATCGTTGTGTAGCGCGAATAGAACTGAGTGTTTCTCGTGATCTGAACAAACTCACCGCCCGTACCGTTGAATGTGAAGTTTCCCCATGCGATGCCGAGAACAAACATCGTAACGGGTATCTGCGCAAGCTCTCCGCTGTCAGACGCGGCAGTCATGGTCACTTCATAATCACCGAATTTCTTTATATCAAGAACAAATACACAGTTCGACCCCCTGTCAGCCCTGATATCATCAAGCGGTATAGTCAGTTCGCCGTCGAGAGTATATACCTTCGCATTATCGGCAGGGTCTGTTTCCTCCTCCGCAGGACGGTTTATGATCCTGATCTCTTCCGCTTCTCCCATTATCCGCTGCATTGCCCTTGTTTCCATTGCGACCCGGCATATAGTTGCCGCATTTCTTTGAAGCTCACCGCGTGTGAGTTTTCCGGAAGCAAGCATTTCAAGAGTGTTGTCCTTATTGTCGGAAGAATCAGAGCACACCATATAGATATCATTCTGCGCTCTTGCCATTGCAGCAAAATCGGTTTTGTCGGGCTTATGACCGCGGCGGTTGATATTTGCCCACCAGTCAGTCATGGTGAGACCGCTGTAATGCCAGTCATCACGAAGAAGCATCGTATTCAGCTCATAGTTTCCGGCAGTCCAGACACCGTTCAGCGAACCATAAGTGGTCATTATTGTTCTGGCATTCCCACGCTGTACTGCAATACGGAAGCCTTTAAGATAGATCTCACGCAGCGCTCTTTCGGATACTATCGAATCGAGGAAGTGCCTGTTCAGTTCCTGATTGTTGCAGCAGAAATGTTTTATCGTTCCTGTAACTCCTGCTGTATGAAGTCCTTTCAGCTCAGCCGCAGCCATCATACCGCATAGATAGGGATCCTCGGAAAAATACTCGAAATTGCGTCCGTTGAGCGGGTGGCGGTGAATGTTCATTCCCGGTCCCAGCAGACAGTCCACCTTATTATGTGCAATTTCTATACCGGCAAGCGAGAACAGCTCATATACCAGTTCAGTATTAAAGGTCGAAGCGATCATAGTGCCGTTCGGAAGACTGAATGCCTTTGTACCGCAGTCAAGTCTCATGCCGGAAGGTCCGTCTGATGTACAGCAGCTCGGTATGCCGTATTTTATCAGTGCGTCGGAAACACCGGCGAATGCTGAAGTAGTTCCGGGAGTTACCTTCGGGCTTCCCATTCCCTCACCTCTGATGATGCAGGAAAGGTCGTAGTCTGAAAGCTGTGCGATGAACTCTTCCATTGTATTCTTTCCGCTCTTTACGTCGGAAAGCTTTATTCCCCTGTCCCCTGTCTGCGGTATCTCCGCCGGCAGGTTATCCGCTATTATCTTATCCGTGTCGATCTCGCTGAGCGGAACAGGCTCGCTTCCCTCAGAATATCCGTTTTCAGACTTTACCGGAAGGATACGATCAAACGCTGTGTGCGGCGCAAGCATCTGTCTGTTATTTTCATGGTCAGCAACAAGATCGGGGATATATGTTTCATCAACATTGAATGTATAACACCTTACCGCGCTTCTTACATCAGCACCGACATATATATTGTATTCGCCTGCTTCAACTACCCAGCAATCCTTGTGACCGCTCCTGCCGGAATCATCATACGATCTGACCGCGTCCCTGTGTATGCTTAATTCAAGCACCTGACTTTCACCGGGTGCAAGTGTTTTTGTTTTTGCAAATCCGAGCAGAACACGCGCAGGCTTTCCGAGCTTTCCCTGCGGAGCTTCACAGTAGAGCTGAACTGCCTGCTTACCGCTGTATTTATTTCCGGTATTCGTTACAGTCACGGTAACAGTTATATTATCTCTGCTGCTATATGAAGCAGGAGCAGCACTGTCACAGTTTATTGAAAAATCGGTATATGACAGTCCGTAACCGAACGGATAGCGGACTTTTTCTTTTGCAAAAGTTTCAAAGTAGCGATATCCTACATAAATATCCTCCGCGTAGATGCACCTGTCGGGATCACCGAAATTACGGTCGGAAGCGTGGTCGGAGATCTTATACGCGATCGTATCAGGAAGCTTTCCGCTCGGGGACACTTCGCCCGTAATTACTTTTGCAGTTCCCGTACCGCCGACCATTCCGCCGTGCCATACTATCATCAGAGCGTCGGGTGATGCTGCCTTGTCATCGAGAAATGACAGATCTATGATACCTCCGACATTGAGCAGAACGATCATTCTGCTGAAATGCCTGCGGACTGTTTTCATCATTTCATTCTCGGCATCGGTCAGGTAATACGAGCCTTTTTCAAGCTTCATATCCTGCTCTTCGCCAGCGGTCCTGCCGATAATGACGATAGCGGTATCGGTCTCTTCTGCGATCTCTTCCGCAGTTTTATCATCAAGCGGCATTTCCTTCTGCGACCAGGGTTCGCTTCCCCAGCCCTCGCCTATATCGTACGGATTCTCATTATCCCACTTCGTATATATATCCAGAAGCTTCTTATTCACGATGACACCGGCGTTCTGAAGACCCTCTGTGATACCTACTACTCTGGATACGTTCACCATTCCGCCGGAACCGGTACCGCTCTTATAATAATGGAGCTGTATCCGTCCGAAAACGGCGGCAGTTTCTCCTTTTTTTACGGGCAGAGCAGAGTTTTCGTTCTTCAGTAATATACAGCCCTCCGAAACAGTATTTACAGCAGCTTCGATGTAGTTGTTCCAATCAAGTTCAAGTGACATAAAGTGACCTCCGGTTGCTTATAATTTTATTTAGTGTATTTAATTTTCTGTTATGATTTTTTTGAAATGACATTAAGCGTCAAAGAGTTACAAAATATAAAAAAAACGTTGTTTATTCCTACAAAATTGCAAAAAAATATTAAAATTTTCAGCTCACAGGGAACACCCGAAATGACGGTTTCGACAAAATAAGTGTTCAGGTTTTATTTGATGTTATTATCGCAAAACGTATTGATATCGGCACTCCGGAAAATCACGTTTGATTTGCTTATCAAATCAGTATATTATTGCTTTTTAAGTTTTACATTTTTTGCTGTAAAATCTTGCCGTTTACAAAATTATATGATACAATAAGGTCACAATTTTAAAAAAACCGGAGGTCAATTAAAAATGACAGACAAAATCAAAGTACTTATTGGGGACAATTCATCAGAGTTCGGACTCACATGGGCGAGTCTTCTGAAAAAAGAAGGAATGTTTGCGGCGACCAGAAGCAAAAACGGCAAGGTCCTGCTTGAATCTATCAGAAACGATATGCCTGAATTTCTCATAGTCGAGGCTAAGATGCCCGAACTCGATGCTGCATCTCTTCTTGAAGCGGTAAGGCGCGAACGCGGGACTCTCCCGATCACGATAGTAGTATCAAATATCCATTCACCCGAGCTTGAAAAAGAAGTAATGGATGCCGGAGCCGCATATTTCATGGTAAAGCCGTTTGCACCCGAGATCATGGTGAACAAGATCCGCTCGCTTAAAGGCTATAAAAGCCTGTCTGTACCACAGATGCACAAGGAGATCACTAATCTTGAATACGTTGTCACCGACATGATACATAAGATAGGTATTCCGGCACACATAAAAGGATACCATTATCTGAGGACTGCGATCATTCTTTCTATAAACGACAACGAGATGATAAACAGCATAACAAAAATGCTGTACCCGACAGTTGCACAGAAATATGCCACCACATCTTCAAGAGTAGAAAGAGCAATACGCCACGCTATTGAAATTGCATGGGACAGAGGAGATGTAGATGTTCTGAACAGTCTTTTCGGCTACACGATACACACATCGAGAGGAAAGCCCACGAACTCTGAATTTATCGCACTTATAGCTGACAAGCTCAGGCTCGAATATTTTCCGGACCTTCATTTATGATACATGAGCATGGTATTTTCCGCTGTTCCGGCATATTGCTGAACAGCGGAAACCAGATACCCCCTATTGATTTTACATAGCCATTTCAGGCACAGATATTTTAAGCGCGGAAAGGATCTCATCTGCCGTTTCCGGAGCTTCGAGGAACCCACCCTGCATCAGATCAGCACCCGCGTGACGCGCTGCTTCATGCTGACTGCGGTATTCGATATTCTTGACCCCTGTGAGGATATTTCTGCTTGATGCGAGAGAAAATGTCGTACTAAGAAGGACATCATCAAACTCACCGCCTGAATTTGTGACAAAGCTTGAACTTACTTTTATCATATCGACGTATGAATTTTTCAATACATTCAGCGGGAGATATTCATTTCCGAAGCTGTCTATGCAGATGAACATTCCGAGCCGCTTGAATTTTCCGAGAGTTGATGCCGTATCGGTATATGACAGCACGTGCGCAGCCTCCGGAACTTCGGCGATCAGTTCATCACCTATCAGACCGCTGTTCTCGATCTCCGCGCGGAATCTTTCCGGCAGTGCGCCTGTCTGCATCTCATGTGTGGTAAGATTGACGCTTACCTTTATATCCTTCCCTGTCGCATCGCGTATCTGTTTACAGAATCTGCAAGCGTGAGGAAGTACCCAGAGATCTATCGACGCATCAAGCCCGACCTTTTCCATCATTCTCATAAACACTTTGGGAGAGATGCTTCCCATTTTTTCGCTCTTCCACCTGAGAAGAGTCTCATAGTGGTGGATATTTCCCGAAGAGTCAAACGACGGCTGGAACGTTACCTCGAAATTTCTCATATTATCCGCTATGCAGCGCCTGAGTTCACTTTCAAGATTGAACGCATCGCCTTTTGCGTTAAGAAATTCGTGATTATAGAACGCAAATGTATTTTTACCGTATTCGTTGGCACGATAGAGTGAAAGAGTTGCAGCACGGTAAAGATCCTCGCTTGAAACTGTCGAACTGTTATATACAGCGATCCCGATAGCTGATTCGGCATACTGGTCTACCCCGTCGATAGAAAACGGCTTTTTTATACGCTCTATGATGCTTCTTGTTATCTCCTGCGCTCTTTCGGCTGAGCAGTCCTGAGCTATTATCATCATTATGCTTCCGGAATAGCGATAAACCCCGTCACCGCCTATCTCCGGCTGTGAAAGATACTCTGCTATCTCTCTCAGCAGCTTATCGGTATAGCTCTGACCGAACACTTCATTAAGGAATCTCGTATTAATAATCTGAACAGCCATAGCCGCACCGCTTCCGCCTGCCCTGACTATTTCGGAAATATCTATATCGAGCTTTGAGCGGTTCTTTATTCCGAGCATAGAGTCAAAAAACGCCAGTCTGTAAAGCTGCCTGTTTTTCTCTTCGAGCTGTTTTTCGGACTCGCAACGGAATATTACGGACGAGATGACCTGTGAGATGCTTCTGATGAGCTTACGGTTATTGTAGCTCCACTTCGGCACTCTGCTGCGCAGGACATATACGATGACACCGTTCATGCCGTTATTGTCATTTATCTTTGATATCGCAAAACCGCCGATATTCAGATCTTTGAAATGCTTCTCTTTTTCATTTGAGAAATAGTTGTCGATACCCTCGATATCAACCTTTATTATCGGGTATCTTGTTTCCATTACCTCAAAAATACCGGAGAAAGAATTTTCCTCAGTCTCATAGCGGCAGAACTCTTCGGCCGCGCCTTCGCTGTTTTCGCCGAAAGCCACGATGCCTTCAATATTCAGGTATCTGCAGGTCATATCGAGGATACGCACAAGCGCGTCGCTTGCTTTCTCTTCCTCCATAATGATCGACTGCATACTGTTTATGAGCATATGCTGCTCTACATCTGCGCCGAGCTGACGGTTCACGGCATTTGAATTTTCCGTTTCATTATAAAGCGCAACTATTGAATGTGCAATGCTTGAAAGAAAATCAGCCATGCCATTCAGATAAGCTTCTGTCATTTTGATCGCAGAGGGATCGTCCGAACCGAGATACCAGTATGCACCTGTACGGAAGCTGAACTTGACAGGCGCTTTGAGCGAATAAGGATAGTCTGTCCTGACATTTACGCAGGGCGAACAGATAAGCTGTTCATTTTCATCAAGAATTGCTGTACACAGCTTGCTGTTCTCAGCAAACGGCTTCTGGATCCTGAGCAGGTATTTTTCGCCGCAGATCTCAAGCAGCGTTGCGGTATTGCTGTTAAGTCCTGAGATCTTGCTCTTGCGTCTTTTTTCAAACTGACTTATAACGCTGTCATTCGGGATACATTCTATGTACTCATACACATCGAGCAGCGTTCCGCAGAATTTTTCGGGATCGCCGTTCTTCCGCAGGTTCATATAAGCCCAGTGCAGCTCGCCGTCATGCTCTATTCTGAAATGTGTATGCATACGGTCATTATTTCCGTTTGCAAACTCAGCAAGTGTGTCCATGAAAAGCGGAAAATCGTCGATATAGACAAAATCCGAAAACGGCAGCGCACCTGAAAAGCTTTCGCCGTCATATTCACCGATCACCGAGAGCGTGACGCTTCCGGCGATACTGACACAGATATCCAGACAATTATATTTTTTCAATATATCAAAAAGGCTGAACATTCAGACACCTTCTTTCAAAAGGACACAATTTTATTCCTATATATAAATATAACACAATTTTTCAACAAATGCAATAGTTTTTTGTAAATTTCTTACATTTGAGTGTTTTTTTATTCTAAAGACGTCAAAAAAATTAAAAAAACTGTTGACAAACCGGAAAAAATGTGATATTATTCTCTCAATGACTGTGACGAAGATCGTCGGTATGAAGGTTTTCAGAAAGCCGTCGGGTGATGCGAGACGGCAGCGGACATACCATGTTGCTTGATGCAACTGTTGAATTGCACAAACTGCACATTGATGCAGCAATGTCAGTAATTCATCAGACAGCTCCCTTCCGAGTCGGAAATGTGAAAGGGTGCGTACTTTATGAGTGCGTATAAGAAGATGATACGATAAAACCGTTCAACTTTCCGAGTAATGTTTCCCGTTCTGCTGCGTAAAAGCATAAGGCTTGATAGAGCCTGAGTGGCGCATAAGCGCAATTTGAGTGGTACCGCGGGTATATGTATATTCCCGTCTCAAAGAAATTCTTTGGGACGGTTTTATTTTTTCCAAAACCGTTCCCCAACCATAAAACGGAGGTAAACGAAATGAAATTAAGCTTCTCAACTCTCGCCTGTTACGATTTTGAATGGACAGACATCTATTCAATGGCAAAGGATCTCGGATTTGAAGGTATCGAGATAAGAGGACTCGGTCAGGATATCTTTTCTGTAAAAGCAAAGCCCTTTACCGACAAACAGCTCCCTCAGACGATCGAAAAGCTCAGAAAGATAGGAGTTGAAGTTTCCTGCTTCTCATCGGGCGCTTGTCTCAGGTTCAAAGAAAAATCCGAAGAAAACAAACGTGAGATCATCGAGTATATCACTCTCGCAAGTAAAATGGGCACATCTTTCGTGCGTATCCTTGCAGATGACGGACTTGCACCGTCCGGGCTCGTAGATGATGACTTCATTGTTTCAGAGCTGAAAGAACTTGCCGGAAAAGCCGAGGAATTTAACGTAACTCTGCTTGTGGAGACAAACGGCGATTACTGCGATACAAAGCGTCTTGCAAATGTCCTCGAAAGAGTCGGCAGCCGCAAGGTCGGTGCGCTCTGGGATATGCACCACCCCTACCGTTTCGGCGGAGAATCGCCTGAAACAACTGTCGCAAATCTCGGTGAGCATATCAAATATACCCACATCAAGGACAGCGTAATGCACGACGGTAAACTTGAATATAAGCTCATGGGCGAGGGAGATATGCCTATAAGCGATATGCTTGAGGCACTCAGAAGCATCAACTACAACGGTTATGTTACCCTTGAATGGGTAAAGCGCTGGGCAAGAGATCTCTGCGATGCAGGTATCGTTATACCGCATTTTGCAAACTATATGAAGCCCTATCATATCCACCACAAACACGCGCTCCAGGATAATATCGCAAAAACCGGAAAATATGTATGGCCTAAAGAAAGACTCCTCGACTACACATTTCCGGACATTCTCGACAGAATGTGTGAAGAATTCCCGAATCAGTATGCTTTCCGCTATACCGAGCTTGACTATACAAGAACATATCCCGAATTCCGCGATGATGTCGATAACTTCGCAAGAGCGCTTGTCGCTATGGGTGTCAAGAAGGGAGATCATGTTGCGATATGGGCAACAAACGTTCCCTCATGGTATATCACTTTCTGGGCGACCACCAAGATCGGCGCAGTGCTTGTCACAGTGAATACCGCGTACAAGATACACGAGGCTGAATACCTGCTCAAACAGTCGGATACCCATACTCTCGTAATGATCGACGGATTCAAGGACAGCGATTATAAGAAAATAATACGCGAGATCTGTCCCGAACTCGATACCTGTGAAAAAGGAAAGCTCAATTCAAAGCGTCTGCCTGTACTGAAAAATATAATCACAGACGGATTCGAGATGCCCGGAGCATATACATGGCAAGAAGCTATTGAAAAGGCATCGGAGGTACCCTACAGCGAGGTCGAAAAACTTCGCCGCACTATCGACAAGAACGATGTTGCAAATATGCAGTACACCTCAGGCACGACAGGATTCCCCAAAGGCGTTATGCTCACTCACTATAATGTAGTGAACAACGGTAAGGCTATCGGCGACTGCATGGATCTTTCGACAGCGGACAGAATGATGATACAGGTGCCGATGTTCCACTGCTTCGGAATGGTGCTCGCAATGACAGCATCTATGACTCACGGTGTCACAATGTCTCCTATCCCGGCATTTTCGCCGCGCAAGGGTCTGAAATGCATCAATCAGGAGAAGATAACCTGCTTCCACGGAGTTCCGACAATGTTTATCGCAATGCTCGGACACGAGGACTTCCCGAAGACCGATTTCTCACACATGAGGACAGGAATCATGGCGGGTTCTCCCTGCCCTATCAAGACTATGGAAGAAGTCATAGAAAAGATGCACATGACCGATATCTGCATAACCTACGGTCAGACAGAAGCATCACCTGCAACAACTATGAGCAAGACCACAGATACCATAGAACAGCGTGTAAACACAGTCGGCGGACCTATCTTCGGTGTCGAATGCAAGATCGTTGATCCCGAGACTAACGAAGATCTTCCAGATGATACGGACGGCGAGTTTGTTGCAAGAGGCTATAACATAATGAAGGGATATTACAAGATGCCCGAAGCTACAGCCGCGGCGATAGACGAACAGGGCTGGCTTCACACCGGAGATCTTGCGAGAAGACGTTCTTCCGACGGATATTACAAGATAACGGGACGCATAAAGGATATGATAATCCGCGGCGGAGAGAACATCTACCCAAAAGAGATCGAGGATTTCCTCTATACCTATCCGAAAATAAAGGACGTTCAGGTCATCGGTGTTCCGGATAAGGACTATGGCGAAGAAATAATGGCCTGTGTCATTCTCCAGGACGGCGAGACTGCAACAGAAGACGAGATAAAGGACTTTGTACGCGATCACATGGCAAAGCACAAGGTTCCGAGATATGTGGATTTTGTCACGGAATTTCCCATGAATGCTGCCGGCAAGATACTCAAATACAAGATGCGTGAAGCCGCAGTCGAAAAGCTAAAACTTCACAGCGCAGACAGCATCATTACCGCATAAAAAAAATCAAAAAGCACAGAGAACGAATCTCTGTGCTTTATTTTTGTAAAAGAAGTCGCTTACGCTTGAGATTGGGGCGCGTCTGTCGGTCATCCCCCTCTGTCACATCCCCCAGTGGGGGAGACACCCCAAGCCCCGCTTCTTTTCGAGCGCGAAAAGAAGCAAAAGCGAATAGCTTCGCGATTAAATTATTGAGTTTCTACTTTTTGACAATCAAAGAGCACAGAGAACGATTCTCTGTGCTTTATTTTTGTAAAAGAAGTCGCTTACGCTTGAGATTGGGGCGCTGCCCCAAGCCCCGCTTCTTTTCGAGCGCGAAAAGAAGCAAAAGCGAATAGCTTCGCGATTAAATTATTGAGTTTCTACTTTTTGGCAATCAAAG
>ODAI011872342.1_pt1 | contig 18255 bp, 13 predicted proteins | sample 1539321 | NCBI WGS metagenome assembly ODAI01 (sample SAMN02144231, study PRJEB22623) | gut metagenome | biome: sheep rumen | host: Ovis aries | place: New Zealand | reverse complement strand
GGAAAAGACCCTGCTGAATAACCGGGAAAACCTCGGCTGCATGCTCACCGTCTATATGCTGAACGACGGCTACCAGATCACCATCGTGATGTAATGCTTTTTAAACGCGAATATAAGATAAAGGGGCTGCCTCATTGTGAGACAGTCCCTCATTTTTTTGCCCCGAGTTACTCAACTTTTCCATGAGTAAATGACATTCACTCTCAATAAGTGCAACGAAAAGCAGCAAGAATAAAGAAGTGTTGACAATCGAGCAAGAGATAGCCCTCCTTCCCACCAAATCACCACGAATAAAAAAGAATAGGAGCAGGATGTAAAGCCTGCCCCATACAATATAAAGATTAACTTTTCAGTCTTTCCAAATCGTTAAGAAACTCATAAATATTATCATAAGGAGACATCATAACCATCATTTTACAATTGTTTTGAGTCAGATCAAACATTATACTGTATTGAGCATCATATTTAGAACACTTTTCTAGTTCTCTTTGATTAGTCGCTTTTACTTCGTCTGTTAATCCTTCGTTTATAAACATTGTCAGAATGCTAATCCTACTTTCAATCATATCAACATATAACTGATATAGTTTTAGCATTCCATTTCCGTAGTTCTTAGGAGCATCCTTAGTTGCAAAAGTTAATTTAGAATATATTTCTGACATAGGTTTAGTAGCTAAACCTAGCGTTCTTTCAAAAGCTAACTTAACAGCAGTTGCTTTTTTCTTCTTACCAAGCAAACTATAATATACCTTTTTTTCTTCATTTGCGACTTTCACATAGAGAGGATGTAGTTCATCGAACAAATATAAAGAAGGACGAAGAAAATCAACCAAGGTAGTCTCTGTGTTATTCATCAAACTCATCCTTTCTATACTGATCGTTGCTTCTACACACTCCCAACGGTTATCTCTGCTTCAACCCTTGGACAATACATAGTATATCACACTCCGGCATAAAAGGCTAGGCATTTTTATAGCTTGTCGGCCTTAACAAGCTTGTAGAATGTTATTCTAGTCATCTCGGCCCTAGCAATAGCCTCTGTGACGGTAATATCGCCTTTGCGCCAAAGCCTTACCCGCTTTATAGAAGTTATCGCTAGCCTGAGCCTTTGAACGGCTGACGCGCCTTTCTTCATAGTTCTTGCGGTAAGTGTAGTCTCTGGGCTCGGCGTTAATCTCACGCTCATAAGCACTAATATCAGATGAACAAAAAGGAAAAACAGAGCCAACAAATTTCTCTCCCCGGATTCATTGCCAAGGGAAAGCGGGGATGATATAATAGAACGGCAAAGGAACGCGGGCGGATGCTCAAAGAAAAGCCCCATGAAAACGCCAAGGAGGACAGACCGACGGATGGCCAAGCAGCGCAGGAAGAAAAAAATCAGAAAGCCGGTTCAGACAAACGAAAAAGCAGCGCGGCAAAAGACGAAACAGCTGTTCCATCATGAGCATAAAAAGAAGGACACTTTTGCGGCGTCCAAGCCGGAAAACATCCGCACCCGCAAAATCGTCAGCATCGTATCCATCATTGGCATCGTGGTGGTCTTTTCTTTGATCGCTTATTTTGTTGGCCGGCCCCTGGTGCGGGAATTTAGGAATTCCCCGGAAACCTTCCGGGATTATGTGAAATCCCATTGGCTGCTGGGCCCCATCGTGATGATCGGCATCATGATGATGCAGGTGATCGTGGCGGTGATCCCGGGGGAGCCTTTTGAATTGGGGGCCGGGTTCGTGTTCGGCTGGGTGGAAGGCACCATCCTGTGCCTGGCGGCCACGGCGCTGGCTTCGGCGCTGCTGTTCCTGGCGGTGCGCAAGTGGGGCGTGAAGGTGGTGGAGCTGTTTTTCTCCCGGGAAAAGATCATGAAGTATTCCTTTATGCAGAATGAAAAAAAGCTGGATCTATTGGTGTTCATGCTCTTTTTGATCCCCGGCACCCCCAAGGACCTGCTCACCTATCTGATCGGCCTGACGCCCATGAAGCTGGGCTCCTTCCTGCTGGTGACCACCCTGGCCCGGATTCCCTCGGTGATTTCCTCCACGGTGACGGGCAGTCTGGCCCAGAAGGGCAGTTACACCGCCGCCATCATCACCTATGGCGTCACCGCCGTGATCACCGTGATCTGTATATATTTTTACCGCCGGATCTCCAAGCAGGAGAAGGGACAGACGGTGGAAGGCGATAGGAAATAGGCAATAGGCATTAGGCAATAGGAACGAGAGTTCAGAGTGAAGAGTTCAGAGTTCAGATCAATATCAGCTTGGAACTTGGAACTGACAGCTTGGAACTCTGCTGCCATCCAAGCTGAATCGGACACCCATTCAAGAAACCACGACCCAACAGATACTTATTTGTTTTTGAAAGGATACGGATGAAGGAAAGAAACCGTGTGACCGAGCTGCGCTCCGCCGCCCTGCTTTTTTTGACGGCGGCCATCTGGGGCTTCGCCATGGCGGCCCAGCGGGAGGGCAGCCGCTATTTGCAGCCCTTTACCTTTAACGCCGCGCGCTTTCCCCTGGGCCTGGCGGCGCTGCTGCCGCTGATGCTAATGGAATGCAAAAAGACAGGGGCCCCCTTCAAGCTCCGGGAAGCGGGCAAAGGCGCGCTCCAGGGGGCGGTATTGTTTCTGGCCTCCTTTCTCCAGCAGTCCGCCGTGGGGGAGGCCGGGGCCGGAAAGGCCGGATTTTTAACCGCCCTGTATGTGGTGATGGTGCCGGTGCTGGGGGTGTTCATTGGCAAGCGCACCCAGCTGACCACCTGGCTGGCGCTGCTGCTGGCCCTGCCCGCGCTGTATCTTTTGTGCGTGCCCAAGGGAGAAAAATTTTCCCTGGCCCCGTCGGACGGCATATTGCTGTTTTCCAGCGTGGTGTGGGCCGTGCAGATATTGATGATGGATCATTTTGTGGTCACGGTGACGCCGCTGAAATTATGCACGATGCAGTTCGCTTCTGCCGCGGTGCTGAACTGGATTTTTGCGGCTTTGTTTGAGCGGATTTCCGGAGAAAACCTGCTGCGGGCCCTGGTGCCCGTTGCCTACTGCGGCATCATGTCCACGGGAGTGGGATATCTGTTCCAGGCCATTGGCCAAAAAGGCTGCCGTCCCGCCTTCGCCGCGCTGATCATGAGCCTGGAATCGGTGTTCTGCGTGATTGCCGGGGCACTGCTGCTGGGGGAGCGCATGGACGCAAGAGGTTATATCGGCTGCGCCCTGATGCTGCTGGCGGTGCTGGTGGCACAGGCGGGGGGACTGATGCGGCTTGGCGAGGTGAAGGAGCATGTTTGAATTGGACGGGGAGGCTGTGCGCTATGGCGTGACGCCGGTGGAAAACAGCTTCCTGATGGATTATCTCCCCGCGGCCCGGGGCGATTATGTGAAGGTATATTTATGGGGCCTGTTCGCCTGCGCCTGCAAGGGGCCGGAATACACCCTGGAGGAAATGGCCCAGGAATTGTTTATGACGGTGCCGGAGGTGGAGGCCGCCCTGCGCTATTGGGAGCGCCGGGCCCTGGTGACCCGGGTCAGCGACGCGCCGCCCTCCTTCCGTTTTTATTCGCCCATGCAGCGGGCCAGCGCCCCCGCTGCCCTGCGGGTGGACATGGAATACGTGGGCTTTGCGGAAGCGGTGTACGCCGCCTTTGGGGACAAGCGGAAGGTCAGCCCCGGGGAAATCGCCCTGGCCTGGGAATGGGTGAAGGACGTGGGCCTGACCCCGGAAGCGGTGCTGATGCTGCTGCACCACTGCATGGCCCAGCGGGGGCCCCAGTTTTCCTTCAAGGCCGCCGAAAAGCTGGCAGTGAGCATGAAGGAGGCGGGGGTGGTCAGCCCCGAGGACGCGGAGAGCTTTTTGCAGCACAACCAAAGCATCCACGAGGGCGTGCGCAAGGTGCTGTCCCGGATGGGCAAGCGCCGCCTGGCCAGCGATGATGAACTGGCCCTGTATGAAAAATGGCTTTCGGAATGGCAGTTCGAGCCCCAGGCCATCCTGGACGCCTGCCGGGAAATGACCAGCGGCGACCCCTCCTTTAAGTATCTGGACAGCATTTTAAACGGCCTGCGCGCCCGCAGCGGGGCCCGCACCGGGGAGCAGGTGGCCCGGCAATTGGAGCAGGAGCGGCCGGAAAAGGATCAGGCCAGCAGCCTGTTTTCCGCCCTGGGCGTGAAGCTCACCGGCCCCGCAGCCGCCCTGGAATACCGGGAGCTGAGCAAAGCGCAGCCCCACGCCGTGCTGCTTTTGGCGGCGGAGGAATGCCGCCGGAAGGGAAAGAACCTGGAATATATGCACTGGCTGGCGGAGGACTGGCAAAAGAAGGGCTATTGCACCGAAGAAGCCGTGAAGGAATATCTGGACAAGCGCCACGGCCTGGAAAGCCTGCTGCGGGAGGTATTCGAGGCCTGCGGCCACCGGGGCAATCCCACCGTGGCCGACCTGATGCTCTACAAAAAATGGCACGAGGAATGGGGCTATGACCAGGAAATGATCTGCGCCGCAGCCCAGCAGGCCAGCGGCGCCGAGGGCGGGAAAATCCCCTATTTGAACAAGGTGCTGGAAGCCTGGCATGAGGCGGGCATTACGGAGGTTTCCCAGGTGCAGGAAAGAAAAGCGCCTGCCGCCCGGGGAAAAACCAAATCCGTTTCCGCCCAGCAGTACACCCAGCGGGAATATACCGAGGCGGAGCTGCTCTCCGTGTCGGATGATTTGATCGAGGAAGCGAGGAAGTACCGTGGAAAATCAGGCATGGGCCCGGGTGACGGCGGAGCTTGAAAAACGCCGCGAGGGTGACGAACGGGAAAATGACCGGCGGCGGCAGGAAATCGCGGAAAAATATCCGGACCTGGAACGGCTGCTGGTCAAGCGCCATGAAATGGTGATGGGCGCGGTGCGCTTTTCTTTCGCGGGGAGCGAGGCCGCCGACCCGGAGCAGGCTATGCGGGAATACAATGAAAAGATCGCCGACCGCCTGTCCGCCTATGGGTATCCCCGGGATTATCTGACTCCGGTGTGCCAGTGCCCCCTGTGCGGGGACACGGGCTATGTGTACGAAAACGCCATTCAGAAGCGCTGCGCCTGCGCCCTGGCGCTGTACCAAAAGGCGCTGACCCAGGAAGATCCCGGCGGCCAGGAGCCCTCCTTCGCCCGCTTTGACCCCGCCCGCTTCCCGGACACCGCCCTGCCCGGGGCTGACGTGACCCAGCGGGAATGGATGCTGGCGGTGCGGGACAAATGCCTGCAATATGCAAGGAGCGCGGGCACAGGCGAAAAAAAGACCCTGCTGCTCCACGGCGGCAGCGGCCTGGGGAAAACCTTCCTGCTCCGCTGCGTGGAGGAGGAGGCCCGAAGCCGGGGGGTCGATTGTCTGTTCGTGACCGCCTATGATCTTCTGGTCAGCCTGAAAAACGCTTTCTTTTCCGGGGGCAAGGACAGCGCGGAGATGTACTTTGACGCGCCGCTATTGCTGATTGACGATCTGGGCATGGAGCCACTGATGGAGAACATCACCGTGGAGCAAATCTATAATTTGCTGAATGCCCGTCTGAGCCGCGGCCTGTATACCGCCCTGACCACCAACCTGACATTGGATGAGTTGAAACGGCGTTACACTGAGCGGGTGGCTTCCCGCCTGCTGGACACCCGAATCGGTATGGCCCTTCATTTTGTGGGACGGGATATCAGGCTTTTAAAGAGTGAGGAGTTAATAGTTATTCAGCGAAGCGCTGAACGATGAATTCCTAACTCTTCCCTGATGCTAAAACGAACGAGGAGGTTGTTTTATGAGCGCTGTACTTTCCGAGGCGGAGCGGGCTGCGCGGCTCGAGGAAATCGAGCGGGTGGCGGCCCGGGGGCCTTTTCACGATACCTGGGAATCCCTGACCCAATTTCAGGCGCCCGCCTGGTACAAGGACGCCAAGTTCGGCATCTTCATTCACTGGGGCGTTTATTCCGTGCCCGCCTTCAACAATGAATGGTATCCCCGGAACATGTATATCCAGGGCACGCCGGAATTTGAACATCATCAAAAGACCTACGGCCCCCATAAGGAATTTGGTTATAAGGATTTTATTCCGCTTTTTAAGGCTGAGCGCTTCGACCCGGATGCCTGGGCGGCGCTGTTTGAGGAGGCGGGGGCCCGGTATGTGATCCCCGTGGCGGAGCATCACGATGGGTTCCAGATGTACGAAAGCAATCTGTCCCACTGGAACGCGGCGGAAATGGGCCCTTGCCGGGATACCACCCGGGCCCTGCAGCAGGCGCTGCATGCCCGGGGCATTCCCATGGGCGTCAGCAGCCACCGCATCGAGCATTGGTTCTTCCTGGGCCACGGCAAGGAATTTGATTCCGATATGAAGGACCCCATTCCCAAGGATCATCTCTACTGGCCCTCCATGCCCGAGCCCAAGGATCATTTCAACCGGGACGCCGAATGCCCGCCCTCCCAGGAATTTATGAACGACTGGCTGCTGCGCTGCTGCGAGCTGGTGGACAAATTCCATCCGGTGGTGGTTTATTTTGACTGGTGGATTCTGCAAAACGTGATGAAGCCTTACATCAAAAAGTTCGCCGCCTACTATTACAACCGCTCCCGGGAATGGGGTGTGGAGCCCGCCATCGACTATAAGCAGGACACCTTCATGCTGGGCTCCGCCGTGCCGGATATGGAGCGGGGCCACTTCGCCAGCACCCAGCCCTTCTTCTGGCAGACGGACACCGCCATCGCCAAGAACAGCTGGTGCTATACCGAGCAGAACGAATATAAAACGCCTCTGGAATTGGTGCGCACCCTGATCGACGTGGTGAGCAAAAACGGTACCCTGCTTTTGAACGTGGGCCCGAAAGCCGACGGCACCATCGGCCCCGAGGACACCGCCGTGCTCAAGGGTATCGGCGCGTGGCTCAAAGCAAACGGCGAAGCCATTTACGGCACCCGTCCCTGGCGGATATTCGGCGAAGGCAGCGCCAACGTGGAGGAGGGCCAGTTCGCCGAAAGCAAGGAGCAGGTCTATACCCCGGAGGACATCCGCTTTACCGTGAAGGGCGGCAGCCTGTACGCCGCCTTCATGGCCTGGCCGGAGGACGGAAAGGTCTGTGTCCGTTCCCTGTCCCTGCCCGCTTTCATCGGCGGCATCGAACGGGTGGAGGCCCTGGGCTTTGAAGGAAGCGTCCAGTGGAGCCGGGATGAAACCGGGCTGCATATCCAGGCGCCGTGGATTCAAAGCGAAATGCCCGTCGTATTCAAAATCACGATGCTATAAATCACATCGAGGAGTGAGGAGGAATTTCCATGGCTGCTTCTTCCCGTCCGCTGTCCCCGCGGAACGTGACCGTGACCGATCCTTTCTGGGCCCGGGAAATGGCCCTGATCCGGCAGGCGGTGATTCCCTATCAGTGGGAAGCGCTGCATGACCGCGTGCCTGACGCGGCCCCCAGCTGGTGGGCCCATAATATGCGGGCCGCCGCCCGGGCGGTTGCCGCGAAAAAGGCGGGCAAGCTCTATCTGGCCGCCCATCACTCCGATAAGATCGAAACCCTGCCCGAGGAAGGGAAGGCCCCCCTGGAGGACGCCTTTTACGGCTTCGTATTCCAGGACAGCGACGGCTATAAATGGCTGGAGGCTGTGGCCTATCAGCTCATGGCGAAGCCCGACCCTGCTCTGCAGGCCCAGGCCCAGGAGGCGGTGGACATGATCTGCGCCGCCCAGGAGGAGGACGGGTATCTGGATACCTTCTATACCCTCACGGGCCGGGAGCGGGCCTTTACCAACCTGCGGGACAACCATGAGCTGTACTGCCTGGGCCATCTGGTGGAGGCCGCGGTGGCCTGGCATCAGGCCACGGGCCGGGAGGATCTATTGGACGCCGCGCGGCGGTTCGCCGGATGCGTGGCGGAAAAGTTCGGCCCCGGCAAGGAACGGGGCTGCCCCGGCCACGAAATCGCCGAAATGGCGCTGCTGCGGCTGTATGAGGAAACGGGGGAAACCCAGTGGAAAAATCTGGCGGAATTCTTCCTGAACGTGCGGGGCACGGAGCCCAGCACCTTTGCCCTGGAGGAAAACGCCCGCCGCCGGGAAAAGGGCCAGCCCGAGCTGCCTGTCACCGCCGCCCGCTATGCATACCACCAGGCCCATATGCCCGTGCGGGAAATGAAGGAGGCGGTGGGCCACGCGGTGAGGCAGATGTATCTGTGCTGCGGCATGGCGGACGACGCCCGCCTCTCCGGGGATCAGGACATGGCGGCGGCCTGCCAGCGGCTGTGGGATTCCGTGGTTCATGAAAAGCTGTATATCACCGGCGGCGTTGGGGGCACCCACGTGGGCGAGGCTTTTTCCCGGCCCTATGACCTGCCCTCCGATACCGCCTATTCCGAAACCTGCGCCGCCATCGGCCTGGCCTTCTTCGCCCGGCGGATGCTGCAGCTGGCCCCCAAAAGCGGCTATGCCGATGTGATGGAGCAGGCGCTGTACAATACTGTCCTCTCCGGCATGGCCCTGGACGGCCAGAGCTTCTTTTACGTCAATCCCTTAGAGGTGGACCCCGATGCCTGCGAAAGCGACGCCAGGCTGCGCCATGTGAAGCCTGTGCGGCAGAAGTGGTTCGGCTGCGCCTGCTGTCCGCCCAACATCGCCCGCATCGTGTCCTCCCTGGGCAGCTATATCGCCACCCAGACCGATGACACCCTGTTCTTCCATCTCTATATCGGCCATGATCAGAAGGTCGTTTTGAACGGCCAGGAAATCAGTCTGCGCATGGAAGCCGATCTGCTCAAGAGCGGCGAGGTGCGCCTGTCCGTGCTCTCCGGCCAGGCCGACGGCGTGCTGGCCTTCCGGGACCCCGCCTGGGCCGGAAACGCCCATGTGGTGATTCCCGCCGGGGTCAAGAGCTGGAGCGAAGAGGGCTACCTCTACGCCAAGGGCCATTGGAAGGAGGGCGACACCGTCACCATCCATTTCACCATGCCGGTAAAGGCGGTGACCGCGTCTCCCCTGGTCCGGGAAACCCTGGGGCAGGTGTGCTTCACCCGGGGTCCGCTGGTGTTCTGCGCAGAGGAAGCGGACAATGGGAAGCCATTGCATCTCCTCTTCGCCTGCCCGGACCGGGTGGCCGAGGCCCAGGAAAAAACCATGCTCATCGACAGCGTGCCCCTGCCCGCCCTCACCGTGCCCGGCAAGCGCATGCGCGCCCCCGCGGAACACGCGCCCCTGTATCAGCCCTGGACGCCCGCCGATCTGGAAGATACCCTGATCACCCTGGTGCCGTACTTTGCCTGGGGCAACCGGGGAAAGGGTGAAATGCGGGTGTGGCTGCGGGAGGATAAAGAGTAAATCCGAATCTTTTTGGTTAATATGAAACGGAAAACGGACGTATCATGCGATCAAATGAACAGGCGGAAGGCACACAGCCTTCCGCCTGTTTGAATTCATGCTTTTATTCCATCAGCCGTTGCCGGTATAGTAGTCGACCATGCGCAGCTCCGGCTCCACCAGGACGATAAAGGTTTTGCCGGAGGATTCATTGTATTCGGCGTCCACCTCCACGTACAGGGCATCGGGGGTTTTCACATAGCCGATGATGTGGATGTCCTGAAAATACTGGGTTTCTCCGGGCTCCAGGTGTTCAGCCACGTCCAGGCAGTATTGAATGATTTCGTTTTGCCTGTTGACGGAAAGCAGCCAGGCGTCGCTTTCCTGGGTGTCGTAAGTGCCCACCAGGTCCTCCAGGTAAAAGGGATCGAAGCCGTTGGTAACGTTCCAGCAGCCGGAGCCGTCCACCGATACGGAAACGGTATACCTGCCGTCTTCTCCAGAACGCTTGGCGACCACGTCATAACAAGGCTTTCCCCAGGGCCCCACGGAGATGCCATACATCTGCCATTCAAGGCTTTTGTCCGTTACATCTATCTTGAAATCATCGGAGGCTAAAACGCGCTGAGCGATCTGGATGGCCTGCTCCTGGGTGGCCACGGCGTTTTCGCTTTTCAGGGCTTCGGAAACGTCCATCACTTCATACGCCCGTTCCTTGCCGCCGTTTTCCCAGAAGGAGGGCGTTTCGCCGTAGGCGGCGGTGCCGAAAGCCATCACCAGCAGCAGGCTGGCGGTGGCGGCAAAGGCGGCGGACAGGGCTTTTCCATATTTCCCGCTCCGCAGGATGCCGCTCACACGGATTTTCAGCTTGCGGCCCGTCATGCTCATGCCGGTGGCCAGCATGGGCAGGCCCGGTACCGGCCGCCGGGTGACGGCCTGGATCAGCGTGCCCGCGTATTCCCTGCGCCCGTCCTCGTCCATGTCCTTCGTCACATTGTCGTCGCAGCGCAGTTCCCGGTCCATGCGGCTCATGGCGGCGGCGGCCCAGACCAGGGGATTGAACCAGTGCACCGCACAGCAGATCAGGGCCAAAAGCGTCCACAGGTGATCCTTGGCCTTGTAATGGCAAATTTCATGGGCCAGCATCTGCTTGGCCTGGCGGGGGTCCGCGGCCAGGGGCAGGGCGATGAAGGGATGGATCACGCCCACCAGGCAAGCGCTGGACAGGGGGTCCGTCAGATAAACGGGCAGGGGCCGCGCCTGATGCTTTTCGCACAAGGCCGGGTAGTACGCCTGCATCTCTCCTTCCAGGGTCCCCATCCTGTTCTTTTTCAGCTTCCGTTGAAACCTTACGTTGGCAATCACGAACCAGCCCGCCACGGCCAGCACGCCCAGGAGGTATATTCCCATCATCAGCCGCGCGCCCCTGCCGTTGACCATGCCGCTGGAAACGCGTCTCAGCAGCCGGTAGTCCGCCTCCTTCGCGGCTTCGGGATAGGTCATGCCCTGATCAAGCTTGGCTTCTAAGTTGGTGAAGGTGGCGTCGTTCAGGGCGTCGTGCACCCGAATCTGCACCTGGGCGGCGATGGGCCGGATGGCGTCGGGCTGCTGGTTGTACGGGGTCACGATCTCATTGATCAGGGGATTGGGCAGGCTCAGGGGCAGCAGCAGCCGGAGGGCCACCAGCAGCCAGGCAAAGCACAGGGCCCGGCTGCCCAAACGCCCCCGCAGGAATTTCCGAATGGGGATCAAAAGCAGAATGGCGATCCCCGCGATCAGATTGGCCTCGATGAGAAAATTATACAGCACCGCGTTGCGCATAGCGATTCCTCCTTTTTCCTTGGCAATGGGGAAAACGTACTTCCTGTACAGTAGGACGAATGAAAAAGCGGATTTGTTTCACTGGCAAGCAGGAAAGGCCTCACTTTTTTCCGTTCCTGCGCATCATGTCCATCAGCTCGTCCATTTCTTTTAAGGTGATTTCGCCGGAATCCACCAGATGGTTGATCAGCAGCGAGGCTTTGCCGGAAAAAACGTGGCTTAAGAATTTCTTTGTCTGCTGGGTGGACGCTTCCTCCTGGGTCATCAGCGGTGTATACCGCTTCACCTGCCCGGATTCGTCCACCGCCACGGTGCCCTTTTCCTGCATTCGCTTCAGCAGCGTGATCACCGTGTGGCGGGTCCAGCCGGTGGTGGGCTCCAGGGCCTTTGTGATTTCGCTCATGGTGCGGGGCGCATGATCCCACAGCACCTCCATGATTTTCCATTCGGCCTCCGTGCAGCGGTCAGGCATAGAAAAGCCCTCCTTTCAAAAGATGGTAGACAGCTGTTTACATATAGTATACATGCGTCTACCACGTCTGTCAAGGGGAGGAATTGTAACAAAAAAACCGCCGCCCTCCTCTTGGGGAAGGCGGCAGCCTGAAAAAGAGAAAGCGCTTATTTGGCTTCCAGGAATCCGTACACGCCCGCGGCCAGGGCAGCGCCCGCCAGGGGCCCCACGATGAACACCCACAGCTGGGACAGGGGCGCGGCGTTGCCGTTCAGCAGAGCCACCAGGGCGGGGCCGAAGGAACGGGCGGGGTTTACGGAGGTGCCGGTGAGGCCGATGCCCAGGATGTGCACCACCACCAGCGTCAGGCCGATCACAAGGCAGCCGAAGGAGCCGTGGTTGGCCTTTTTGCTGGTCACGCCCAAAATGGCGGTCACGAAGATGAAGGTCAGCACGATCTCCACGATCAGGCCGGCCACGGCGCTGCCGTTTACGCCCGCCAGGCCGTTGGCGCCAAAGCCGCCGGTCATGTCCTGCACGCCGCCAAGGTTGAAAATGCCGGCCAGCAGCCCGGAGCCCGCGAAAGCGCCCGCGCACTGAGCAATCACATAGCCCACGAATTCGCCCGCGCTCATGCCGCCGGAGAGCAGCACGCCCAGGGACACGGCGGGGTTAATGTGGCAGCCGGAAATATTGCCGATGGAATAAGCCATGGCCACGATGGTCAGGCCGAAGGCCAGGGCAGTGAGGATGTAGCCACCGCCATTGACAGCGTCGCAGCCCACCAGCATGGCCGTGCCGCAGCCCAGGATCACCAGGGTGGCTGTGCCGATGAACTCGGCAAGGTACTTTTTCATAGAGGTTTCCTCCTCGGATGTAACTCACGCCTCAAGCGTGGTTTGTCTATTATATCACAGGACGGGATCCCCTGGCAACGGAAAAACAAAGAAAAAAAGGGGCCGGGTTGTAACAATCTCTCAATCAAAATCAAATCAAAATCTTTCCCGGGAAATGCAAAGTTATTTACAACGAATTGTCAATCTGGTATAATAAAAGACGGCAAATGGATCAATTCAATAAAAGGAGGATTTCCATGAAGAAGTTTCTCTCCCTGCTTCTGGCGCTGGTGATGGCCCTGTCTGTGACCAGCTTGGCCTGGGCGCAGGACGCTGAAAAAGCGCCCCTGATTCCCGGTACCTACGAGGCCACCGGCACCGGCTACAACACCAAAGTGCCTGTGACTGTGAAGATCACTGTGGATGAAAACGCCATCACCGCCGCCGAGGTCAACGCGGATGGCGATGAACCCTTCGGCGTGGCCTATGCCGAGCAGTACGCCGCCGCCCTGATTGGGCGCACCGACGGCGAAATCGACGCCATGACCAATGGCACGTACACCCGCAACGCCGTTTGCGAAGCCGTGGCAAAGGCTATGGCTCAGGCCCGGGGCGAAGCTCCTGCTGAAGCAGCCGCTCCCGCCGAGGAAGCCGCTCCTGCTGAAGCAACCGCTCCTGCTGAAGCAGCCGCTCCCGCCGGAGTGCTGACCGGCTCCGCCAAGGGCTTTGCCAGCGACGTAAAGGTGGAATTCACCACCGAGGACGGCAAGATCACCTCCCTGACCGTGGACGATTCCGCTGAAACCTACACCATGGCCGGCATTCAGCGGGCCGATTCTGTGGAAAAGCTCATCGCCGCCATTCTGGAAGCGGGCACTGTGGAAGGCATCGACGTGAAAACCACCGCCACCTTCACCAGCACCGCCGTGGTGGAAGCCATCAAACAGGCGCTGGCGGGGGGCGTGAGCACCGAGCCCATTTCCTTCACCCCCGGCGAATATGAAGCCACCGCCCAGGGCTACAATGGCCCCACCACTGTGAAGGTGACTTTCTCCGCCGATAAAATGGAAACGATCGAAGTGACCGCCACAGCCGAAACCAGCCATGTGGGCGACGTGGCCTTCGATATCATGATTCCTGAAATGATCGAAGCCAACGGCTCCGGTGTGGATGGCGTGTCCGGCGCCACCTTCTCCACCCGCGCTCTGCGCAACGCCGTCAACGACGCGGCCCAGCAGGCCGGCTGCACCAACCTGGACGCCTTCAAGGCCGCCAAGGTGGAGCACAAGGCAGGCGATCCCATCACCCTGGATTACGACGTGGTCATCGTGGGCGCGGGCGGCGCTGGCATTGCCGCGGCGGCCCAGGCAGCCCAGGACGGCTCCACTGTGCTGGTCATCGAGAAGAACGCCGAAGTGGGCGGCAACACCCTGGTGTCCGGCGGCCAGTATCAGAGCGTGATGCCCTATCTGGTCTGGGATCCCGCCGATCCCGACGCGGCCAACGGCGTGTATGCCTTCAACGGCCAGACCTACGACAAGGTCAAGTCCGTCCAGGGCTGCATCAACGAGCTTAAAATGATCCTGAACTGGAGCGAAGAGCCCTTCGACGCGGACTACTACAAGGACCATGAATTCGTGGCGGGCGACGCCATGGAGCTGTCCAAGCATGGCGTCCACGCGGAATATCTGCCCACCCTCCAGGCGCTGAAGGCTGAAATCAAGGCTTACCTGGCCTGGGCCCAGCCCCAGCTGGACGCGGGCGTGCCTGAAAACCAGCTGACCCTGTTCTCCACCATCAACCTGCATGTGTTCCAGACCTACTACGGCGGCCTGCGTCCCTCTGCCGACGGCACCCAGTGGATGTATGGCGACGTGGCGCTGGTGCGCCAGTTCATCGAGGGCGGCCAGGGCCTGAAGGAATGGCTGGAAGCCCAGGGCTCCGCTTTCGTGGAAAACACCCAGCCCACCCTGATCGGCGCGCTGTGGTATCGTGAAAATGAATACGCGGGCGCCAACGTGGATGTGGACGGCGACGGCGAAACCGAATTCTACGCCGACCGCTGGGGCAGCTATTTCATGGCACCCATGAATACCGTGCTCAAGGCCAATGAAAAGAACCGCATCATGCTGCGCACCACCGCCAATGAACTGATCGTCACCGACGGCCGCGTCACCGGCGTGAAGGCTTCCCTGTACGACGGCACCGAAGTGACCGCCAACGCCGCCAAGGGCGTCATCCTGGCCACCGGCGGTTACGCCGCCAACATTCCCCTGGTGCTGGAAAAGAACGTGTACTGGTCCGAAGAATACGTGACTGCCAACACCAAGACCACCAACCGCCCCTCCCTCCAGGGCGACGGCATCGCCATGGCGGAAGCCGTGGGCGCCGCCACCACCGGCATGGGCTTTACCCAGATGATGCCCATTTCTTGGGTGGACAACGGCAACCTGGCCTTCGGCGGCGGCAACTATGCCTGCTGGATCAATCCCACCACCGGCCATCGGTTCGTGGACGAAGGCAGTGAACGCGACGTGCTGTCCCTGGCGGAATTCCGCAACGGCATTTCCGTCAACGGCACCCCCGGCGTGTTCCTGGAAATCTACAACGCCACAGAGCGCATCCCCGGCCCGCCCTCCGCACAGCTCACCGCTGAGGACTATGAAGGCCGCTACTATCATGTGAAGGGCACCGTGGAAGCCTTCACAGAGCTGTTCGCCAAGCTGGAAGGCGTCACCGCCGATCCCGCCCAGGTGCTGGCCACTGTGAAGGCCTACGACGCCGCCGTCATGGGCCAGGGCGAATATCCCGACGTGGGCAAGGCCATCGCTTCCCGCTGCGTGGGCAATGTGGACAAGGACGAAAACGGCAATTATCTGCCCGATACCTATAACCTGGAAGGTGCGGATCTGATCGTGCGCCTGATGGCCCCCTCCACCCACCACACCATGGGCGGCGTGAAGGTGGACACCCAGCGCCATGTGCTCACCGCTGACGGTACTATCATCCCCGGCCTGTACGCGGCTGGCGAGGTCACCGGCGGCATCCACGGCGGCAACCGCCTGGGCGGCAACGCCATCGTGGAAATCTTCGTTTCCGGCCGCACCGCCGCCAAGGCCGTGGCCGAGGACAACAAGTAATCCTTTCCCCTTGATACGCCGCAGGCCCCCGAATGATCGGGGGCCTGTTTTCAGTTGGGAAAAAAGAACAGCCGCCCTTTCCGGCGGTTGTTCCAGGCATTCGTTTATTGAAAATTTGTAACTGTTCAGTTATGGAAAGAAAACAGGAAAGCGGTATCAAATTCTAAGTTCTAAGTAAATAGTGATCAATTCAAAATAATTCATTTTTATACGTTAGTTAGTAAAATAACAGGTAGGGGCGGATATCATCCGCCCGTAAAAGCGGCACCACGTATGTTGGGGAACCCAGTACACGCAATGATTCTCTTGAGCGGGCGGATAATATCCGCCCCTACCCATTGTCCATTCTTTATAGCGTATTTTTATGAGCTGAATTGAATTGATCAGTCTATACCTAAGAACAATCGTCTTGAATTATCTGCGTGCCCTATTGCGCTTGACAAAATCCAGCTTAGAACTTGGAACTTACAGCTTAGAACTCGGGTTCGATCCAAGCCACAAAGGACCATGTCTGGACAGATACGAAAATTCTTTAATCCACGGGATGATTCCGGTAATAGTTGATCAGGCATCCGTCGGCGATGATCTCCCGCTCGTCGGGGGTCAGCTCGCCCAGGAACAGGGAGAAGGGCGTTGCTTCGCCGCCGGGCTTGACGGCATAGGCGGTCATTTCTTTTTTGCCCTCCAGCACAGCCTGACGCACGCCGGGCACGAACACCCAGTCCCCCAGGGCGAAGGCGGAGGCGTCCTGCACCTGGAAGGGCACGATGCCCCAATTGATGCAATTGCTGCGGTAGCGCTTAGTGGCGTATTCCTTCACCAGGTTGGCGCTGGCCCCCAGCACCCGCTGGCAGGAGGCGGCCTGCTCCCGGGCGGAGCCGTCGCCGGGCTTTACGGCAAAGATGGTGGAGCCGATGTCCGTGTGTGCAGGATCAACGGAAACCACTTTGGACAGGGCTTCGTAAACCTTCTTGACTTCCTCCGGCAGTTCCTTTCCGGCGGCCCGGTCCCGCTCCAGCTGACGCACTTCCTTGCTCCTGCCCACATAGCCCGGGTCCTTCCGGCTCAGGGTAAATTCGCTGAGGCGCTCGGGGTTGGAGCGGTAGGAGGAGGCTTCCCCGGAGGGAATCAGCTCGTCGGTAGTGGTGACGGGGTCGGTGATGTAGGAGCATACCTTCAAAAGCAAATCCTGGGTCAGGGCGGGTTGCTCCGGCCAGTCCTTGATGTTGGGGCCGAACTTCAATTCGTGTTCAGGCTCCGCCTTGCCAAAGCCGAAGTATACCCGCTTGTCGTAAACAGATTTGTCGAAGGCATAGGAATAGCGGTGATACTGGATATCCAAATCCGTGGCAGGGGTCAGCTTGCCATGGTGGATGGCGGTGGCGGCGATGGAACGGGCGTCCATCAGGGCTACGCCGCTCATTTGCCCTTCGCCGGGCTTGCTGCCCTCCCGGTTGGGGAAGTTGCGGGTGGTATGGCGGATAGACAGCTCCCCGTTGGCGGGGGTGTCGCCCGCGCCGAAGCAGGGGCCGCAGAAGCATTCCCGCACGATGGCCCCGGCGGCGGCAATGTCCGCCAAAGCGCCGTTCTTCATCAATTGCAGATAGGCGGGCATGGAGCCGGGATACACGCTCATGGTGAAGGCTCCGTTGCCGGTGCTCTGCCCCCGGAGAATATCCGCCACGGCGCAGATGTTGTCAAAGGTGCCCCCGGAGCAGCCAGCCACCAGGCCCTGCTCCACCCATACGCCGCCGTCATGCACCTTGCTTACCAGATTTAGCTTGGCCCCCACGATCTGCTGATTGGCCTTTTCCTGGCAGTCAAACAGGATATCCTTGGGGTTTTCCAGCAGCTCCCGGATGGTGATCACGTTGCTGGGATGCATGGGCAGGGCAATGGAGCTTTCGATTTCGGAAAGATCAATGTACACGCAGCCGTCGTAGTACGCTACGTCGGCGGGCTTTAATTCCCTGTAATCCTGGGGCCGGCCGTGAATGGCCAGGTATTCCTCCGTGGCCTCGTCCGTTTCCCAGATGGAAGACCAGCAGGTGGTTTCGGTGGTCATCACGTCGATGCCGTTGCGGTATTCCATGGGCAGGTTCTTGATGCCGGGCCCAACGAATTCCATCACCTTGTTTTTTACATACCCGTTTTTGTACACCGCGCCGCAGATTTGCAAGGCCACGTCCTGGGGCCCCACGCCGGGGCGGGGCTCGCCCTCCAGATAGATCAGCACCGCCTGGGGCCGGGCCATGTCGTAGGTGCGGCCCACCAGCTGCTTGGCCAGCTCACCGCCGCCTTCGCCCACGCTGAGGGCGCCGATGGCCCCGTAGCGGGTGTGGGAGTCGGAGCCTAAAATCATTTTGCCGCAGCCCGCCATCATTTCCCGGTTGAAGGAGTGGATCACAGCCATGTTGGTGGGCACGTACACGCCGCCGTATTTGTGGGCCGCGGAAAGGGCGAACATGTGGTCGTCCTCGTTGATGGTGCCGCCCACGGCGCACAGGCTGTTGTGGCAGTTGGTGAGCACATAGGGCATGGGAAATTCCTTCATGCCGCTGGCCCGAGCGGTTTGGATGATGCCCACGTAGGTGATATCGTGGCTGGTGAGGCTGTCAAAACGCATTTTCAGGTGTTCCATGTCGCCGCCTTTGTTGTGGGGCTTTTAAATGCCATATGCGAATGTTCTCTTTTCCGCTTCTTCTTTTGGTACGGG
>ODAI010138017.1_pt1 | contig 18257 bp, 14 predicted proteins | sample 1539321 | NCBI WGS metagenome assembly ODAI01 (sample SAMN02144231, study PRJEB22623) | gut metagenome | biome: sheep rumen | host: Ovis aries | place: New Zealand | reverse complement strand
TGCGCATGGATCGATCAACCTCGACGGCTATACGTCCTCCTCGAAGCGAATCATCGACGCGGCCATCACGCTGTTTGACAGGATCATCGATCCGAAGCTGCTCGTCCGGCGCATATACGTCGTTTTCAATCGTGTGAAGGATGAAGAGATGGCCGAAGGCGAAAGGGCGGCAGTTCTTCAGCCGTCGGTTTTTCTTGTCGTTGCTGCTGTTGTCGCTGCTGATGCTGGGCTTCGGGGTGGCGGTGGACGCGATGGTGAGCGACCCGGGCGACAAGCAGGTGGCAGAGTGGGTGGATGCGAGGCCGCCGTTGTGGGGTACGATAGTCGAGAATTTCTTCGGCGAGAGCATCCAGTTGCACCGCAAGCACATCCTGGGCGATGTCTTGGTGACGCGTCCCGTCATCGTTGCCTACACGTGGCGGGCGCAATATGTGGTGGAGGCGGTGCTTGTGGCGTTGTTCGCGTGTGGAGTGTGGTGTGGCCGGCGGAGTCGTTTCCTGTGGCTCTCTGTGGGGTGCATGGGCTATTCGGTGCTGCTTCATCTGGTGGTGGGTTTTGCCGCAAGCGAAGTGTATATCATGGCGTGCCATTGGATTTATGCGATTCCCATCGCTTGCGCTTTTCTTTTCACGAGCTTTCATTCCCATGAAACTCGTTCTTCGTCGCTCGTCGCCCATCCCTTCACAGGGTGGGCGCTGTTTGTGGTTTTCCTGGCCATCACGGCCTATCTGTGGATTTATCATTCGGTGCTGCTCCATCGCTACCTCACGTGGCCTCTCATCAAGTGATGTTCTTTTCAGTTACAATTGAAGTGCAAGGCGAAAGGCTACGGGTAGGCGCGTCAGCGGGAATCCATGCAGAGCCGAGCTCGCCCGAGCTATGCTGAGCCGCAGCCTTCAATCGCTGTGCATCTTCAAATGCAAAGCAAATTTACTGAAAATTTTTCACCCCTCCAAATTTCGAGGGCTGTAGCTCGTGAAAATTTGTTAATTTTGCACTCAATTTTCATTTATTATTTTTGAGGCTGTCAAAGGCCATCTTTGAGCGTGTCAAAGCTATGGAATGACACGGTCAAAAATGGTTTATGACGCAGCCATAGCAAAATATGCAGAAATAGGGTGATTTTGCGATAATTGTTAATGAATATTAAAATAATGGGGAAACAGTGACATAGTGACAAAGTGACATTAAGCTTTTTCAGGTACGCAGAAGAGCATGCCTTACCAAGTGGTTATTATAATATATAATATAATATTATATATTATAATAAAAATACTATTCTTATAATCCATTCATTATTACTACATTGAATAATCAATTTATAACTTTTGAGTATTCCCATTCACTTTGCAAACTTGAATTTCCTTATTGTCACTTTGTCACTTTGTCACTTTGTCTTTCCTTGTCTTTTCCTGATTGGGTTGACTGATTTGATTGTTCTTAAAAAGTTTGCCCTCTCGTTTTGCATGAGTCACAATTAATCGCTATCGTCAATCAACAGGTTTAGGTCTTGGTTTTTCCGATGAACTCCTGTAGCTTCTCGGCACATTCCTCGTTGAAGAAAAAAGGTGTAATCCTCCGTTTTCTTAACAAGTTTTTGCACGCTAGCGGGGGTGGAATTTGGTGGTTTCAGAAAAATTTATTATCTTTGCATTGTGGTAATAAGTGAGATTTTCAGCCAAGTCGTTTGGCGTCCCTGGGTGATGCTCCGTGGAGTTGTGGGTTCGTTCTTTTTGTCCGTCAGGCCGATGCACCAGCCGGTGGACTTCCTGGTGACATGGGTGGACGGCAACGACGAGGCGTGGCGCGAGGAGAAGCGGCTGTGCGAGGCGCGGGTGTCGGCTGTGGAGAGCCTTGACAAGGGGAGCGAGCGCTATCGCAATTGGGACCTGTTCTTCTATTGGTTCCGGGCTGTGGAGCAATATGCGCCCTGGGTGAACAAGGTGTATCTCGTCACGTGTGGGCATGTTCCCGCGTGGCTGGAGCGGGGAAACCCCAAGCTGGTGGTCGTGAAGCACAGCGACTTCATCCCAGCTGAGTATCTGCCCACGTTCAACAGCCTGGCCATCGAGCTCAATCTGCATCGCATCAAGGGGCTGAGCGAGCATTTCGTGTATTTCAACGACGACACGATTCTCACCAACCACGTAGCGCCCGAGGACTTCTTCCAGGACGGGAAGCCGCTGGTTTGCTCGTCGGCGGCTTATGTGCTCAACAGCCCCGACAACGGCGTGTTCAACCATCAGCTGTTCAGTGCCGTGGGCTTGATGAATGCCTACGATTGGCAGAAGGTCATTGAGAAGGCACCCTCGAAATGGTTCTATTATCGCTATGGGGCGAAGCTGAGATACAGTTGGAATGCCTACAAACACAAGTATCTGACGGGCGTCTATTACACCCACATGCCCCAGGCGTTCAGGAAATCCACCTTTGAGAAGGTTTGGGCGAACCACGCTGAGCAGTTGTCGGCTACGTGCAGCCATCAGTTCCGCACGCCGATGGACGTGAGCCATCAGGTGTTCAGCCTGCAGGAGATTGCCGATGGCAGCTATGTGCCGATGGCCCGCCACCATTATGGCCGCATCTGGACAGACATCGGGGCCGACAAGGACCTGTTTGCCGCCGACATTCGCCGCCATAGGGACAAAATCGTCTGCGTGCACGACAATCACAACATCACGGCCGAAGGGTTCGAGGAGGTGAGGAGTACCGTTGCACAGGCTTTCGAAGACATCCTCCCCGATGCCTGCTCGTTTGAGAATCGAAAATGAACTATTATACTTGATGCCATGACACAAATCACCGATATTCAAGAGTTGCGCGACATTCAGATGGGTATCCTCGACGAGATTCACCGCTTCTGCACCAGTCGCGACATCCGCTATTTCCTGTCGAGCGGCTCATTGCTGGGCGCCGTGAGGCATGGGGGCTACATTCCTTGGGACGACGACCTCGACATCTATATGCCCCGCACCGACTACGAGCGCTTTCTTGACGAGTGGGACTGCGGTGTGCGCAATGGTGATGACGATGAAGCCTACGAGGTGATCAACCCGGCTACGGCCGAGCACTATTTCTACACGTTTGCGAAGGTGGTGGACACGCGCACGCTGATGGTGGAGAAGGCCACCGAGGGGTATGAGATTGGCGTGTATGTGGATGTCTTCCCAGTGGACTATGTGCCCGATGACGAGGCGGAACGGGAGCGTGTGTTCAAGCGCAAGAAGCTGCTCTACAAGATTCGGCAATGCAAGTTGTCGAGGCATTGCTGCCTGAAGTCGCGTGTGGCTTACTGGTGCTACAAGCATTTGCCGCTATCGCTCTCGCGGCTCAACAAGATGATTGAGGAGCTGGTGGTGAGGCGCGAGCCTACGGGATGGATGTGCAACATGACGGAAGCAGGGCCGGGGGTGAAGAGTTGCCTGCCGGCTGAGCTGCTCTCCGACTGGGTGGACATCCGCTTCGAGGACCGCACTTACAAGACGATGGTGGGCTTCAAGGAGTATCTGTCGCTGACGTATGGCGATTATATGACGCTGCCACCCGTGGAGCAACGGCAGACGCATCAGTTTGAGGCCTACAGGAAATAAAGAGTTTCAGTCTTTCATGAATCTCTGATAGATTTTGGATGCGAAAGTGATGTCGTGGAGTGCAATTCCATAGTTGTAGCACAGGATGCGTTCGTCTTGACTTGTACGCCCAGGGTTCCTGCCTTGCAGAACGTGATGGAACTCATCGTATTGGCGGAACTGGTTGAAGTATTTGAAATTTTGTATTTGAGAGGTGTCATCGCCGAACACTTTGTCGAAGAAGAGGTCACAGTTCTGGAAACCTCTCATGTGAACGGGGATAAGTGTAACGCCTGGTCGGAAGAGGCTGTCATCGGGGAATAGCAATTGGGGAGCAACGGTGACGCACGATATGAGAACATCGGCTTCGGCGGCAAAACTTTGTGAATCGTCAATGATTTCGAATGAAACGTTGGGGAAATCTTGGAATTGTTTTGCGAATTTTTCAGCTTGGTCTTTGTATCGCAAGAGGCGTAGGGTGATTCTTTGTTTCCGGTCTTCTGTCTCTTGGCTGCCATCGATGAGGCAAAGAGCGGTGGCGCGTGCAATATTGCCGAGCCCCATCATGGAATAGGTGTTTACACCATCGCGTTGGAATGTTTTTGCAGCTAGTGCGGCAACAGCTCCAGTTCGCATGGCGGTAATCCAGTTTCCGTCAATGATGGCAAGGAGTTTTCCTGTGAGCGCATCGTAAAGATAGATGTCGCTTTGCAAAACGGGTGTTTGCCCTTGTATGCGGCTGACAATCTTGATGCCGAAATATTTCTCCCCATTTTGCTCAGGCAGCAGGCAAGGCATTGATGTGATGAAGTCTTCACCTTGCGGATGGACACTGAGTTTTGCGGGCATCTGGGCTTGGTCTTTCATAAGAAAAGCATCTTTGACCCATTTGATGCATTCGGCTGGTGAAATATTCAGGTTCTCAACCTGCTCTTTTCGTATGACGATGGCTTCGTTATTCATGTTTTACTTTTCTTGTTAATTGTCAATTGTCAATTGTTGCCAGCGCTTCCACAAGTTTGCTGTTGTCGTTAAAGTCGCGAACGGATATACGCATGTATTGCTTCTCGGGGTCAAGGCCGGGCTTGCCGCTGCAGTCGCGCGTGAGGATGTTGTGGTGCTTCAGCATGTGGATGACAATGTCGCGGGCTTGACGGGGTGGCAACACCTCGCAAAGGAAGTAGTTGGCTTGTGAAGGCATCACGCGAAGGAAGGGCACACGTTGCAGGTCGCTGAGGAAACGGGCTCTTTCGGCAACGAACTTCTTGCAGGCTTTCTTGTAGTCGTCTTCGTGCTTGTTGTAGATTTGCATGAAGAACTCGGCAAACGAGTTGATGTTCCAGATGGAGACTTCTTTCTTCATCCTCGCTATGCGCTCTTTGTCGGCAGAAGCCAATATTCCGAGCCGCAAGCCAGGCACGCCGTAGCTTTTCGATATGCTCTTCATGACAACGAGTCGGGGGTGGGCCTCGAGGATGGCATCGCTCAGCAGGCTGTTCTGTTCGAAATCGTCGCTGAAGTCAACAAAACTCTCATCCACAACGAGTTGTATGCCTTTCTCGTCGCACCAGGTGGCGAGCCGCAATACATCTTTTTTCTCAATGAAGTTGCCCGAAGGGTTGTCGGGATTCACAATGACGAGGTTGCTGATGTCTTTGTCTTCGAAGAAGCACATCAGGTCGTCGGCTGTATAGCGGTAATCGCTGTTCTGAGGGACAAAGGCCACTTGCTGGTGAGGCTGAAGGCGGTTGGGATATTCTTCGAAGGTGGGCCTCACCACACCCGTTCCCCCTTGCATGTCTTCCATCAGCAGTTTGATGAGCTCGGCGGCTCCGTTTCCGGGAATGATGTAAGGCTCGCTGACGCCGAAGCATTTGCTGGCGATGAGGGTGTTCACCTTCATGCCCGAGGGATATTCGGTCAGCAGGGTGCGGAAGTTGGCTTGCATCTCGTCTACCAGCCGCTGGGATGGGAAATAGGGATTCACCAGATAGCAGAAGTCGAGCATCTGGGGGAAGCGCCAGAATCCGCCATAGCGCCCGTAGTATTTCCTCAGGAGGTCTTCTTCGCTGGCGAAGAGGGCCTCTGCGATGTCCAGGTCTTGCTTGTCGTCAATCTCATACCACCTCTCGTTTCCGATGGGCAGGGCTTTCAGGTCGTGCTGGTTCAGCAGCGAGATGATGCGCAGTACGTTCTCGTAGTATTCGTTGTTGCCTATGGCTTTGGTGTAAGCGGTGAGGAAGGGCACATACTTGCTTTGCGAGAACTCCTTGCTGAACTTGTAGATGTTCACGGTCTTGTAATAATCCTTGGCGTCGTCGTAGTTGAAGGCGTTTTTCCCAACGAAGTTCACGATGTTCTGCTCTTTGTCCAGGCAAACCATCGTGCCGTCCATCCACGTCTCGTATTTCGCCACAAGGGCAAGGTTCTTGCGCTCGTCGCTGACAATCATCTGAAGCAAATGGTCGCTGAAGATGAGGTCGCTCTCAATGAGCAGCGTGTCATCAGCCTGCAATTGCTCTTTTGCCAACGATAGCGAGTAGATATTGTTGGTCTTGTCGTAGATGGGATTCTCCACGTATTCGATGTTCAATCCCTCGTAACGGTCGCCAATATGGCGGATGAGGTGCTGAGCCTGATAGCCCACCACGATGACCACACGCTTCAACTGAAGCGCCGAGAGTTGAGTGAGCAGGCGGTCAATCAACGGTGTGCCGTTTACAGGCACCATGCACTTCGTGTTGTTGCGGGTGTATTCTCCTAGTCTGCGGCCCATTCCAGCCGCTAAGATGATGGCTTGCATGCTAAATCGTTAATGACAATTGTTTCGTTGTTAATGGTCTTGTTATTGTTGTTTTCGCCTCTAATGATGCCGGTCGCGTCCAGTCCATTTCTTGATGCGGCGCGTCAGAGCTTTCCCTATGCTTCTGAACTTTCCGTGTCTCAGGTTCAGCCAAAGTTCCTCTATCGATCTCCACAGCTTCACCCAGGGATGTCCCCAGCCGTTGATGCGGTAGAGGGCGTGTTTGTATTCCATGTGTTCGATAACGTGGGCGGGATGTCGCAGAGGGAATTGCAGTTCGTGGCGTTTCATCGTGAAGATGCGCCGCAGTCCGCTCGGCATTGTCTGCAGGGCAGAGTAGTGAGTTGATTCGGCAGTTGCTCCCACGTTGTTGATGAGGTTGCGTGTGGGCATGACAGCCAAGCCGTTGTTCAGCAGCATGTGCGACCAGAAGATGCTTTCGAAGAAAGGCTTTCCTGCCGCACGATGGTCGTGCAGCATCTTCATGAAATCGCTGCGGTAGTGGCGCTCTTTCACCACAGCCTCCAGCTGGCGCATTGTGAACGGGTCGTCCATGAACGAATAGTTGCCGTCCCATTGCCCCACAACTCTTCTCCACGAGGCCCATCCCCAAATGGCGAAGACGGATGTGAAGAAATAGTCATCGGGAACGTTGGGCGACTCTTCTTGCTCGTTGAATCCCGATATCATCGTCACTCGAGGGTCGTTCTCGTAGCGGTCGAGCAATTCCTTGCAGAAGGGGAAAAACGACTGCGAGGGCACTACATCGTCTTCGAGCACGATGCATTTGTCAGATAAAGAGAATGCCCATTGGTGCGACATGAACCCCGAGGGGTCGCATCCGTAGTTCCGCTCCTGATATCGCCGATGCACATCGCATTGCCAGTCGATGTCTTCAGCGATTTTCCGACAAGCCTCTATGCCTGGCATATCGCGCTCTGAGCGCGGTCCGTCCTGATAGAGGAAAAGCCTCGCAGGGCGTGCTTTCTTCACTTCGTTGAAGACCAGTTGGAACGACTCTGGCCGGTTGAAGAACAACATCAGCACGGCAACGTCAACGTTCGGGGGTGGTAGATTCATGTTTGATAGCTTTGTTTAAACGGTAATCTGTTCATGAGCGGTGGCGCCATGCACGGATGAAGCGCCAGTATGTCCTAATCAAGACGCCAGCTGTGCCCGTAGGAAGCCACCAAGTCAGCCTGTTGGAGAGTGAGAACGAGCCGTTGAGCCGTCCTTTGAACTGCTCTTTATAGTAGGGTCTCACGTTGTTTCCTTCGCCCATAGCCACAAAGCGTTGGTAGTCTTTCAGCTGATGGAGGATGAAGTGATGTTCGAAGAAATCCCACCGATAGGCAAGTGTTTCGCGCAGCATGCTGTCGTAGGCGGAAACTCTTTCCAGCGTCTGCCGGCGATCGTTGGGCAGACCCATGTTGTACATGTATACGCAATCATCGATGAAACGCACTCGTGGCTGCTTGGCCAGCAGTTTGATTTGCATCAGTTTGTCCTCGCCTTCGATGATTTCTTCGGGAATATCGAGGCAGTTTTCCAATATCTCTTTCTTGAAGATGATGCCCCAGAGCACGCAGAAGCGCTGTTCGTTGGCCAGAATCTCGCGTATCAGCAAATCGCAGGGTGGCTCGCCAATGTGTTCTGAAATCGCATATCGGCCGTATTGGTCGACGTAGGTGGCAATTACCTCATCTGCATTGGAGCTCTCGATGGCTTTATAGAGTATGGAGAGTGCGTCAGGCAGATAATAGTCGTCGGCGTCTGAGAACATGATGTATTGCCCCTTAGCCTCCTCCAAACCTCTCTTTCTGGCGGCGGTCACACCAACGTTGGGGATATGAAGGACCTTCAGCCGGCTGTCTTTTTCGGCAATCTCGTCGCAGATTTGCCCCGAACGGTCGGTACTTCCATCATCAACAGCAATCACCTCGAAGTCTTCGAAGGTCTGTTGGAGCGTCTTGTTGAGGCACGTTCCCACATATTCCTCTTTGTTATAGATGGGTATGATTACAGATATCTTCATTTATTTTGTTTTTTGAATTTACTGGATACAAACGCCAGACATTCCTCTAAAATGACGGCGCCGGCAACTTTCATGATGCCGAAATAGAGTGCGGCAGCCAGTACGATGCGCACAGGCAGCAGCACGTATATGTTCTTGATGGGCAATGTGCAGAACCACGTCAGCACCATCACGCCCAATGCCGCAAGCATAAACGGGCAGATGTCGCGTAAGGTGTCGATGAAACGCACCCCAATGAGGCGTCGGGCGTAATAGTGCCAAGCTATGAGCCACAGGATGTCGAATGCTGACCACGCGGCCACCATAGCAATGAAGCCCGCACGGCGGAACGCCACGATGACCAGCAGTTGCAGCACCACCTGCCCAATGTTGAGCCAAAGGTTGATATCGGAGCGTCTTTGGCTGATGATGAGGTTCTTGTAGAGCGAGTAGAGTGGCATGAACGCCCCGCTCACGCACAACAGCTGAAGCGGCAAGACACTGTCTATCCATTTGTCAGTAAGGGCGATGACGATGAACTCTTTTGCCACCAGCGCCAATCCGAACATAGCCGGGAAGGCCAGGAAGGCAGCAAATCGTGTCAGTTTGCGGAAGATGCGAATTTCGCGTTGCGGGTCGTTGTCATCGCGAGCGCTCACCATCACGGGTTGCGCCACTTGCTCCAACATGCCGCCCACGGTGCTGAAAGCCATCGAGTCCCACTTGTAGGCTTGGAAGAAATTACCCGTTACGTTTCGGCCGTAGATTTTTCCGAAGACAAAAGTCAGCAGGTTGGCGTTCAGGGTGTTGATAATCATCGTTCCCAATATGTTCATGCTGAAGCGGAACGTGCGGCGTATGGGCGAGAAATCGAACGCCAGACGCGGTTTCCATTCCACAAACCAGAAGCGTCCGAGCACCAGCACCAAGCTGTTCACTATCTGTTGCCACGCAATGCTCCAATATTCTTTGCCCAATGCAGCCAACGTAACAGCCACTCCTCCGCTGACCACCAGCGCCACAAAATTCACGATGGTGATTTCGCGGTTCATCATGTTTTTGGTCATATAGGCGTTGGTGGAGATGCCGAACGAAGAGATGAGGAACGACAGGAACATCAATCGGGCCAGCGAGGTCAGTTTCGGCTCGTTGAAGAACCAAGCAATGAGTGGAGCCGCCGCAAACAGTAGGGCATAGATGGCCATACTCATCAAGATGTTGAACCAGAACACGGCGTTGTAATCGGTGGCGCGTGGCTGCTTCATGTTGACGATGGCGGTGGAGAATCCGCTGCTTTGCAAGTTGCCGGCGATGGCCGAGAAGATGGCCAACATGCCCACCAAACCCCAATCACCGGGCGACAGAAGTCGTCCCAGCAGGATTCCAATGGCCAAGTTGAGCAGCTGCGTGGCACCGCTGTTCATTGCCCCCCAAAACAGTCCTTTGGTGGTCTTCTCTTTAAGGTTCTCCATTTCTCGGATGGTATTTATGGCTACAAAGATAAGAAATTATTTTGAAAGTTGGTTCTCTGTTGGATGAAAAAAGGCGAAAAAGGGGGCTCTTGAGGATTTTATTTTTACCAATTATCCTTACAAATTGCTTCCGTCAGCTCTCTTCTTCCAGCTTTTTTATCGCGCATTTTTGTCTTTTTCGAAGCCGTTTTTCGCTTTTTTGAAGTCCCATTTTCCTCTTTTGCGAGGTAAAAGCATAGCTTTAGCACTCCCAGATGTGGCATTTGGGCGTCTCATTTGTGGCTTTTAATCGCCTCATTTGTGGCTTCTTGGACGGTCAAAGCTATGCTTTAACCTTCGTTCTCCGTTCACAGATTTGCGAGCAAACGACTTATTATTTAGTAACTCATTGATTTTCAACGGTTTGTAAAAATCTTGTTTTTTGTGCATTTTTTCGTACTATTATGCGGTTTGTGGCATCAGGATGTGAAAAAAATGGCGTTAAAATTACGAATTATTTTTACAATTCAACAACCGGCATGCGCCTGTATTCCGCTATAGTGGTTTCTTTTTTTGTGGGCGGTAGTGCTCTGCGTTTCAGAACCAAGTGTGCAGAACGAGATGAAAAACATTCTCTCAACGTCAGTTTTTTGTCTTTTTTTATAAAAAAAACATGATTGAATTCTTTCGCGTATGCGTTTTTTTTTCTATCTTTGCAAACGGCAACCGTAAAATGAGAGCGATTGCTATACCATCAATTCATGGATGTAACTGGAAATCAGTGCAAAAATGAAGCAGAAAAACAAACCACTAAACCACCAAAAAAACATGGCATGAAGACATGCGATGTCCCCCTCGTTTTGTCCGCACGTCAAATGCCTCTCTCTAATATAAATTATGTTCGCAAAGGACGAAGTCTGTTGGTTTCCCATGCGTGTGACCTACAATCGTGAGATGTCAGTAAAAAGAGAACTCGATGCTTTGGGCATTGAGAACTTTGTTCCTATGCATTATGAGTTGCGCGAGAATAATGGCGCCCGCAAAAGGGTGCTCGTTCCGGCAATCCATAACCTGATTTTCGTCAGGTCCACGCAAGACACGTTGACAGAGCTGAAGAACACGCGTCGTGAGCTGATGCCGTTGCGCTATATTGTGCGGCATACGCTCGAAGACGGCCGCGTGGAAATCATTGTTGTCCCCGACCGCCAGATGGAGAACTTCATGCGTGTAGCCGGCGTGGAGACCGATGATGTGATGTTTCTCGACTGCAACGAGTATATCTGCCGCGTGGGTCGGAAGGTGCGCATCGTTCAAGGTCCTTTTGCCGGAGTTGAAGGCGTCATCAAGCGCATCAAGAACAACAAGCACGTGGTGGTGCAGGTGGAGGGCTTGGCGGCAGTAGCCATCACATTCGTTCCGCCAAGTTTGTTGGAGGCTGTTGACTGACGTTTCAAATAAAGTCTATTCTAAACTAAATCAATACACATAAAAAAATCGTTTATGGACAAGTACGCTAAAATCCTAGAGAATCTTCCGTCCGGCTATTTGCACATTGCACAGTCGTTCGCAACCGACAACAAGTCGCCGAAGATTGAACCTGCCCATCTGTTGCGCGCTTTGCTGCACAAGAGCATGGGGCTTGTGAATTTCATCGAAGACACCCTCGATGAAGACTATTACTACCTGATTGACTGGGCCGACATGCGGATGAAGCAATGCGACAAGTCGCCTTATGGAATGAAGGACGCCGAACTGTCGCACGATGCTCAGAACGTGGTGAAAGAGGCTGTTGACCTTGCAGAGAAGTGCGGACTGCCCGAACTGAACCTCGTTTGCCTGCTCGCTGCTTTGGCAAAGCCTGGTGTAGGCTTCAGCTATGAGCAACTGAAGACGATGCCCCTGCAGGCCGATAAGATTATCAAGGTCATCGAATCGGATCCCGCCGCAAAGAAACCCACTCCGGCAAAGGTTTCTGGAGGAGGCGTTTCTGCCGCTTCATCGGCTGGTGTGGCCGACACATCGGAGTATTGTCTGGCGATGCTCGATGAAGTGCCTGAGAGCAACATCATCGGTTTCGACAAGGAAATCCTTTCCATCATCGAGGTGCTGGCTCGCAAAGACCGCGCCAACATCCTGATTGTAGGTGAGACGGGCGTTGGTAAGACAAGTCTGATTAACGGCATCGTTCAGCGTGTGCGCGACAAGAAGGTTCCTGCATCGCTCGAAGCCTTACAACCCTATGAGCTCGACTTGATTGCCCTGAGCCAGGGAGTGAGCTACAAAGGCGAGATTGAAGACCGCTTCAAGAAAGTTTCGGAGGCTTTGCTGGGTCAGACGCAACCTGTGCTCGTGATTGAAAACTTCCATCGTGTGGAGGACAAGCAGTCGACGTTGAACGGCATTCTGCCCGGATTGAAGAAACTGCTCTCGAAGAACGAGCTGCAGGTGGTTTGCACATCCACCATCGACGGCTATACAAAAGACATCGAGAAAGATAAGGAGTTCACGGCATTCTTCGAGAAGATTACCGTTGAGGAACCCAACGAGGAGCAAGCCATCGAAATCATCAACAGCAAGCGCGAAAGCTATGAGCAGTTCCACCATCTGCCCATCGAAGACGACGTGCCTGCTGAAATCGTGCGACTGGCTAAGCGTTATATGCCCGACCGCCGCCTGCCTTCATCAGCTCTCGATTTGCTCGACCGCGCTATGTCATCGGTGAAGATTGCCACAGAGATGGCCGCTCTTGCCGAAGACAAGAAGGATGTGCCGCAGGAGGTGAAGCTGGAGAAAGACGCCGTTCGAGACGTGGTGGCCAAGATGACAGGTATTCCTATGGGTAATATCCAAAGCGAGGAGCGCGAGAAACTGGGCAATGCCGAAGAGATTCTGCACAAGCGAGTGGTTGGTCAGAACCACGCCATCAAGAGCATTCTCGATGCCATCTTCGAAAGCCGTTCAGGCTTGAACAAGAAAGGTCAGCCTATGGGCTCGTTCTTCTTCCTCGGCCCGACTGGAACAGGAAAGACGGAGTTGGCAAAATCGTTGGCAAACTTCCTCTTCGATGACGAGACAGCAATGCTGCGCTTCGATATGTCTGAGTACAAGGAGGAGCACTCGGTGGCTCTGCTCTATGGTGCGCCTCCGGGATATGTGGGATACGAAGAAGGTGGTTTGCTGGTCAACCAGATTCGTCAGCATCCTTATAGCGTGGTATTGTTCGATGAAATTGAGAAGGCTCACAAGTCGGTGTTCGACCTCTTCCTGCAGATTCTCGACGAAGGTAAGTTGCACGACCGTCTGGGCCGTGTGGGCGACTTCTCGAATTCACTCATCATCTTCACCTCGAACATCGGTAGCGATTACATCTTCAAGTCGTTTGGCGAGGGTGTCGTTCCCACGCACGACAAGTTGCTGGAGGTGATGCAAGGCAACTTCCGTCCGGAGTTCTTGGCTCGTTTGACCGAGATAGTTCCCTTCTCACCCATCACGGAGGAGATGATCGACCGCATCTTCGACATTCACATCAAGAACCTGTTGAAGACGCTCAACGAGCAGAATATCAAACTCGTCATCGACGAGTCGGCCCGCAAGTATGTCACCAAGGTGGGATTCAATGCTCACTATGGCGCTCGTCCTATCCTCGGTATCATCCGCAAGGAAATCCGCCGTCCGCTCTCGAAACTCATCATTGCCGGCGACATTGCTCCGGGCGACACAGTTACGATGAAGTACGATGAGGAGAATAAGCAGATCATGTGGGATATCGACACTCCTGACGACCCTGATGCACCTGCTGCTCCCGCTGAGGAGCCAAAGGCTGAAGCGCCAACGGAAGCTCCCGCTGAATAAGAATCCAAAGTGAAAGAATAAACCTAGTTATTAACAATAAAAATCATTAACATTATGGCAAGAAAGACTGTTATCAGTAAGGTGCTCGACGTAGAAGCACAAGATGGCATCATCGAGTTCCCGCAAAACCGAATCCTGTATGCCGACCAATTCACTGACGAGGCACCCACCACTGACGAAGACCGTGAAGGCTTTAAGCCGAAGAACATGAATGATGTCTTTGAACACTATCAGCCCAGCAAGAATGGTGTGACGATGGAAACCGAAGATGGTGGCGCTGTCTACGAGGACTTCGACTTCAAGAGCATCAAAGACTTCGAAGACGAGCAATTGATCGCACATAGCGAATTGATGAGTGGAGCCAAGAACAAAATCGACGCTTACAACTCCGTCATTCGTCAGTTGGAGAAGAACAAGACTCTGCGCAACGCCCTCAAGGACGAGGCTGCTCGCGGCAATCTGAAGAATGCTTTGAAGGCTCTGTTGGCAGAGCTTGACGAGGCTGAGTGATTTTTAATTTATTATTAATGTGGAAATTAACAATCTGAAATTATTATGGCAGCAGAAGAACTGAAACAAGAGACTCAAGGTGAAGGCGTACAGCTTCGTGAGAGAGAAAAGATAGAAAACCCGCAGGGTTTGCTACAAGAAAGCCTCGACGGACTGAACAAGTTCGGAGGATTCCAGATGGTGAAAGGCCTTATCAAAGGCGTTGAGAATATGGACCCACGCCGCAAGGCTGTGAAGAATATTTTCTTGTCGGATGCAGCTTACTCTGACAATCGTAAGAAACTGAAGAACGAGTTGGAACTTTGGGTGAGCATTCTCGAAGCGGGTGGAACTGATCCCATGCAGATTATCGAACAGTGCCAAGCTAAGCGCGACAAGGCTGAGCAGAACTTGAAGGCGAACCTTTTCAATGTTCATGAAGAATTGAGAAACATGGAAACGACTTATCGTTCGCTTGACTCTTTCTTCGCTAATGCAGGACAGGGAAAGATCGACTGCATCACTTTGATGAACGTCAACAAAGGCGAGTTGGAGTATCATGATTCAGAGGATACTGTGGCTCTTCGTGACGAAATGGAGAAATACTACGACCGTCTGAGCTTGAAGAACAACTATTCACTGATGGTGATTCCCGGCTATCTGGGCGATGCCAACACTGTGCGCATGTGGGCTGACACTGCTTATCGCAACAAGGTGATGTTGATTACAGACTTCAAGGACAGCCAGAACTTCAGCATGCTGAAGGATGAACTCGATGACGCTAACTTGCAGGGTCAGGAGGCAAAAATGGCTAACGTGGTGATGACTTGTAACTACCTGTTGGGTCGCAAGAAGAGCGAGTTGGCCGACGAGGACGATGACCTCTACATCCCCGCATCGGCAGCTTTGGCAGGTCGCATGACCAATACCGAGGAGACCGTGATTGCACAAGGTTGCGCAGGTAAGAAGTATGGCACTCTGAGCAATGTGAAGGGTGCACGTCTCGATTTGCGTAAGAGTGAGATTGCTGCTCTCATCGACCAAGGTGTGATTCCTATGGTGGAAGAAGATGGTCGCACGATGGCCTTCTCTAACCGCTCGCTCTACAACGGTGCAACTCTTGGATTGCAAGAGTATCCTATCGTTCGTACTTTCGACTGGATTGGAAAAGTGTTCCAGAACTTCTTCAACGATGAGGCTTTCATCAATTGGAACTCGTCTGTGAAGGCTGAGTTGCAGCAGGCTGTTCATGACTTCCTGAGCGACTATAAAGGCCCAGGCAAACTCATCGAGAACTACAACTTGAAGGGTATCAACCAGGATCCTAAGACCAAGGACATCCACATCGAGGTGGAGCTGAAGCCTTTCTTCGCAGCTAAGAACTTCTTCATCGAACTGACCGGACACAACGGACAGGCTGGTGTTGAGTGGGATCAGAACGTCCAGTAATCCTATTCCGATAATTCGCAGCCGTCAAGAGGTGGCTGTGGATTGCCGGTTATCAAAAAGAAACTATTCATTTTTTAATTAACAATTTATTCATTAAACAATTTAAAAAGCTAGAAAAACTATGGCAACAAGAACAACAACCCTGGATGCTGATGGCATCAAGCAGCGTGAAGTACTTTATGTACGTTATGAACTCAATCAGCAGACCGATGTGGAAGGACAGCCCACAGGTACAACCCGTGGAGGTAAAATCCGTATCCGTGTTAAGTCAATGGATGACGGTAGCTCTGATTTGATGGAGTGGATGTGCGATACATATATGAGTAAGAGTGGAACCATCTCGTTCCCCAACCGTCAAGGTGGTGAGATGAAGGCTCTGAAGTTCAAGGAGGGATATATGGTTGAATATGCTGAGACCTACGATTCCACCAACAGCCTCTTGCAGTATGAGGAGTTCACCATCTCTGCCAAGGAAATCGAGGTGGGCAACGCCAAGCACAACAACCGTTGGACTATTGACAACTAATCCATCAACAAATGAGGGGGAGGGGCTCATAGCTTTCCCTCCTCCTCACTTTTACTAATTGACCACCGAAAAAACATTTTTTGAAGATTTAAAGCATCTTCCCCTTAAATACCTAACCTAATCATTATGGCTTTACAAGGACACTTGAAAATAGGACAGAAAACCTATGGAATCATACAATGCCAATATGAGTTCAACCAGGCATGCGACGGTTCCAGCAAGCCAACTTCGCGTCCCCATGGAGGAAACATTACCTTCGTGATGCCTGCAACAAGCGATGACGACCTCTTCTTTTACAAGTGGATGTTCAATAAGACGGAGGTAAAAAATGGCACATTCACTTTCACGGTGTGGTCGAAGCAGAACAAGCAGAGTTACAAGACGGTTTCATTTGAGAATGCTTATTGCATCAACCTATCCGATTATTTCAACGATAGTGACAGCCGACTGATGTATACAACCATAACACTGGCTGCTGAAATCATAAACATCGGATCGAGCGACACCGCTGATTTTGACAACGAATGGACATAGACTTTCACCTATTAACTGCACAACTATGGATTTTAATTCTATTTTAGCCCCGCTCAATAAAAGTGCTGAAACCATAACGGGTGCGATAGGAAAAATGCAAGCCCTGCCTCAGGTTCCCGGCTTGCAACTACCTGGCGAATTGACAGCACCACTGCAACAATTGCAGAAGAGTTCGGCTATGCTGCAAAGTGCGCAGCAGAAAATGGCTACGCTTGCGCAGACTTTCCAAAATCTTCCAGCCGAAAGTCAGCAATCCGTGATGCAGGCCTTGAGTTCTTCAAATATCACGGGTAACATCCAAGGTGCCACCTCTGCATTGGAAAGCAAGTTGCCCAATCCTGAAAATCTGGCTAATCAATTCAATGATGCTTTCTCAGCTGCTCAATCGAAGGCTGCTGATGCTGTAGGACAAATACAAAGCAAGGCCACCGAAGCCTTCAGTGCTGCACAACAAAAAGCCACTGGAGCCCTCGGAGAAATTCAGGGAAAAGCCTCAGAAGCATTCGGAGCAGTTCAAGATAAAATGTCGGGTGCCGTCAACCAATTGCAAAGTCAGGCTGGTAGTGCCCTTAACAATATCCAAGGTCAGACCAATCAGGCTCTAAATATGGCGCAAGGTCAGCTGAACAATGCTGTGGGCCAAATCAAAAGCACAGCCGATCAGGCATATAGTGCTGCACAGCAACAAGTAACGGATGCACTTAATGAGGTGCAACAGCAGGCATCTAGTGCTTATGGAGAGGTTCAGAATCAGGTTAATGGAGCCATCAACAAAGTTGAACAAACCGCTGAAGATATCCAGAACCAAGCCAATCAGGCTTTCGATACTGTACAAAGTAAAAGTAGCGAATTATATAACAACGCTGGAACGAAATTAGAGGAAATACAAGGAAAGGCTGAAAATTTCATTGACAATACTGGAAACCAAATTGATAGTATTGGAAATCGAATTGAGAATGGCGTTGACAATCTCAGCAACAAGGTGGACAACCTTGGTGACAAGGCTACACAATTTGGTGAAAACCTCGAGCAGAAAGCCACCCAGTTCGGTGAGAATCTGGAGGGCAAGGTCAACGAGTTCGGTGACAAGGCAACTCAATTCGGAGAAAACCTCGAGCAGAAGACCACCCAGTTCGGTGAGAGCTTGGAGGGCAAGGTCAACGAGTTTGGTGACAAAGCCACACAATTTGGTGAGAACCTTGAACAAAAAGCTACCCAGTTCGGTGAGAATCTGGAGGGTAAGGTCAACGAGTTCGGAAACAAGGCAACTCAATTCGGAGAAAACCTCGAGCAGAAGGCCACCCAGTTCGGCGAGAACTTGGAGGGCAAGGTCAATGAGTTCGGGGACAAAGCCACTCAATTTGGAGAAAATCTCGAGCAGAAAACCACTCAGTTTGGCGAGAATCTGGAAGGCAAGGTCAACGAACTTGGTGACAAGGCAACTCAATTTGGCGAGAACCTTGAGCAGAAAGCCACCCAGTTCGGCGAGAATCTAGAGGGTAAGGTCAACGAGTTCGGTGACAAAGCCACGCAGTTTGGTGAGAACCTCGAGCAGAAAGCCACCCAGTTC
>ODAI014669097.1_pt1 | contig 18263 bp, 15 predicted proteins | sample 1539321 | NCBI WGS metagenome assembly ODAI01 (sample SAMN02144231, study PRJEB22623) | gut metagenome | biome: sheep rumen | host: Ovis aries | place: New Zealand | reverse complement strand
TTCTGTAAAAAAACAGCTTGATACAAATAAAGAATATCAATTCCGCTATCTTCTGGATGGCAAAGCCTGGATTAACGACTGGAAAGCCGACAAATATGTCCGCTCCGAGTTCGCCAACGACGATAACTCTGTAGTAGACACTTCTGTCCCAAAGGCTCCAAAAACAGCCAAGAAGCCTGCTCCAAAATCCGCTGCAAAGACAACCGCTAAAAAACCTTCGGCCAAAAGCACAACGGAGAAGAAGTCTTCATCAACATCTAAAAAAACTGCAAAGAAATAGTTAATCATATCAGAAGATATTAAAAACTGGCGCTAGGTTGATAGTATACTTCCGCATTATTACTCTATAAAATTGGCAGTTGCGGGACGCAGGAAAAAGAAAGTAAGGGGGGACCTGCAGTGGGACGGCCGCGTTTACGCCGGACGTCGCACGGATGCAGGGGGATACCTTGCTTTTTTTTCCGCAAGTTTTCGAAGAAAACTTGGTAAGCTTTGCGTCTCGCTAGGACCCGCCATGTTAATGACTTAATAATGCGGATATATAAACGACCGGAAGCCAGTTTTTTATATGAATGCATATATTGACACTTTTGCAGTTTTTTTATATATTTATATCTACTTATTCCCCGATTGTGTAATGGTAGCACTTCAGATTCTGGTTCTGACTGTGGGGGTTCGAATCCTCCTTGGGGAACTCAGACTGAACCTGTAAAAAGGTTCAGTTTTTTTTTTGCGAGAATACTCGCTGCGAGTTTTTCTAAATTATGGCTCCTTCGAATATCGGTTTAGTTCATCGCCCTCTCAAGGCGGAGAGACGGGTTCGACTCCCGTAGGAGCTAAAGGTAAATCCTAAAAACTTGTTTCACAAGTTTTTTTAACGGATTTGCTATAAAAAATCTTCGAATATCGGTTTAGTTCGCGGCCCTCTCAACCCTTGATAGAAAATGCGTTAAACAAAAAGCCGATAGGGTTTTTGTAGCATTTACTTTTAAGGGGAGAAAGGCGGGTTCGATTCCCGCAGGAACCGCTAAAAAATCATCGGACGCTGAGAAGACAGAAAAATGAAAAAATTACTAATTGCATTATTCATTTCGTGTTTTCTTATTGCTGCACTTTCAGCTGCAAATCTTTCTGTTTCAAAAGATAAACTTTTCCCAATAGAAACCGAAGTTGTAAACCGCACGGCAACAACCTATTTTGTTTATGCCGGAATTGATTCTGTCGAAATTATCAATGCAAATCAAAAACTTCAGAAAACAAAGCTCAAAAAAAATGAGTACACTTATGATAAGGCTACTGCCTGCATCAGGTTTAAAAAAGAACTGCCTTATGAAAACTGTATTGTAAAGGTTAAAGGCCTTCCAGCAGTTCCATATTCCTGCTATCTAAAGGATTTTGACGGTACAAAAAGCGAACTCCTTGTAATTCTAAACAATCTTACCGCAGTAGAAAAAAAGGATTACGTATACGATCCAAAAACAAAGCTTATAGTTTTCCGCCCGGATATTGATATAAGTAATACAAGCTATTACATGGTTTATTATGTTCAGACAGGAAACGGCGTAGTCTCAAAAACAATCTCAAACGATTTTAATGACACAATTGCAGAACTTCACGCAAGACATAATCAGCAGCTTTTTGGTGGTCCTCTTGTAATTTATAAAGACCGCACCGGAGTTCCTCTTTTTAAAGTTGCCCAGGAAGTTGGCTTCAAGCTTAATTTATGGCCACCACGAGCCTGTACAATCTGCGAAACTTACGAAAACAATAGAAAGAATGTTACTGTTTTGTGTTACTATCGGGACAGATACATAGAATGCACAGAAAATAAGACAATAGAATATAGATATTGAAAAAATCAACTTTTTTACCGATAATTTAATATATGGTTGAAAGTGATACAAAAAGCTCTTTTGACAGACTGGTAGCGGGACTTAATGCCGAAGACCGTCTTGCAATGTTAAACAGAATAAATCAAATGGATACTCAACCTGTGCAATTATCTGCAGAAAGTGTAGATAAAGAGCAGAATATAAGTTTGCATAAGAAACTTCAGAACGAATCATTTATTTATAAATTTGTTTTGTGGCTGCGTGCACTCTTTGATAAAAAAACTGTGGAGCAATTATACAGTCAGGATCTTCTTGCAAACATTGCAAAAAAAATAAACAACCGTTTTCCTGGAACAATCAATCATAAAATAAAATCTCTCGATTACATTTTTTATGAGCGCCTTCTAACAATAAAAGAAGCTGCAGATTTTTTTAAAGTTTATTTTACCTACGTAGAAGAAAATCCGGGAGACTTTTATGTATTTTTAAGTTCCTTTGTTGCCCCTGAACTTGCCGAAAAAATCAATGCCCAGGCAGATCCTTTTATTTTTCCTTTTTCAAAACCAATTACACCAGATTTACGAACGGACCTGGCTAAAAAACTTGATGATATCCTTTCGAATATGGATCGGGATACAAAAAGCAATATGTATTCGGCAGTATCTCAGACAAACTGGCTGTATAAGTTCAGCAGTCTTCAATACATTCATTTTATTTCGCAATTTACAAATATATCAGGAGATTCCTTTACCTGTCCCTACAGTAATGCGTCATTGGATTACAATGAACTTGCAGCTGTTTTTTCATGTATTCAGCCAATTCAAAATGAAGTTCTTGAAGCCCTCTTTCTTTTTTCGCAGCGTAAGCATCTTACTACAAATGCCCAGGATAAGGATATTGAAAAAGCTGTAAAGGAATTTATGGTTAAGGCGCTTGCCTTCTTTGGTACAATTCAGTCTTTTTCGAATAATGTTCCTATTAAAAATCTTGGCCGTGTCCTTAATTCTGATTTTGACTGGCAGCCTCCGAATATGGAAGGGGCAGAGGCCTGGTTCCCAAGCTTCAGGGCTCAGTGGCGAAAAATTCAGGATATCCGCTGGAATGATTTTGCACGTGAACAGAAAAAGCAGATGCTGAGTGAAAACTTAAAAACCGATTTTGATCTTGATGAATTTCCTGTAATGGAGTTCAGACCCTGGCTTAAACTGTGGAACCGCATTCCTTTTAATTATGAACTTACCGGCGGATTTTTGTCCTGGTTCTGTACCGAAAAATATGACAAAGTAATTCAGGATTTGAACGTAGTTGCAATGGAAGGTGTTTTTTACAAGAGCGAAAATCGTTCTGAATATTCTGAAGGTTTGAATAATTTTTCAAATGCAAATAATTTAATGCTGGACTTATTACGTAAGCTTTCTCCCGAAGGTGAATACGGAAGACTCTTTGATGATTTTGCGACAAACCGCGTTCATACTTTTCAGGTTCAAAGTCAAATTGAGTCTATGATGGAGCAGATTGAAAATACCACAAAAGAAGCAATTTCTCTCTTTGGCAAAGGGGCTCGTACAATTGAGCGTGTTTTCTACGGATTTTTTGAAGAGCAGAAAGATGGTATTCACGAGCCTTTACAGAATATCACAACAATCAGAGGTCGTGATAACAGGCGCTTTGTTGATTCTCTTATGTCAATCAGACAATTACTTAAAAAGGTTCTTTCTTATATTGCAGAATTAGAGCCTATTGATTCTATAAGGAACTAGCTGTTAGAAAATATTCTTATAAGGATCCTTCAGGTATTCAATAAATGCGTCTCTTTCTATAGTCATTTCTTTTTGCGAAGGCAAGAAATCATATTTAAACGAAAGTTGATTTATTGATTTTACAGCATCACCGTCATTTTGAATTATAAGATTAAAATATTCGCTTTTAAAAACATCACTGTCAATTTCGATTTGCTGTTCAGAAGTTTCGATTTTTGTAATTACCCACTTTTTCTTTTTGAAGGTTAGGGTAAAGGTGTCTTTATTTTTTGTAACATAAATATCGTTGTTTGTGCCTTCTGTATGAAGGGTATAATATTCAACGCTGTGAACAGATTTGTCGCCTTTGTGTAAGCTTATGCCCCCTTCCTGGGTAAGGATTTCCGGATTGTCCTTGTTTTTCTTAAGGTCTATGTATTCATCTATCTGTTTACCGTCTACCTTAATATTTGTAACTCCGTAAAGTCCAACCTTTGAAAGCATAGAAGGATTTGTGACCATTACAAAAAACTTTGCAGGCTTTTGATAGCCGCCGTCTCCTCCGCCAGAAGACATGCGCTGCTTACTGATTACATATACGTTGCTGATTGCGTCGATATATCTGTTTGCAGAACGGCCTTCGGTAAAGGATTGCAGAAGGGTGATGTCCATAGTATTCAGGCCTTTGAAAAATGTCTGGATTGTCTGAAGGGAAGTAAGGCCTTTTGTTGTGTAATCGTTAAGATAATTGTTATAAGAACTGCGTGCATAAAGAATGGCAAAAACTAATACAAACAGGGCTGTAATAAAAGCTGTAGTGTTTCGTCTTAATGTTCGTTTTGTATTTACTTTTGAAGCCTGCAGTTTTTGATATGACTTTACTTTTTCTTCAAAGGCTTCGTCTGAAAGTTTTGAAGAGATATTGTTTTTTGCATTTGCAAGAAGCTCAAGAGGAAAGTCTTTTTGTGGAAGTAAATCTTCGCTTTTTTTACCCTTTGCTTTTTTGCCCGGAATATTTACAGAATTTGAGTTTAATTTAAGGCCCTTATTTACGGCAGCAGCAAGTTCTGTATTTATTCCATTTATGCTAAGCTCCAAGGGAAGGAATTTTTTATCAAGGATATCTGCGTTTCTTGTAACGTTGTTTGCTGCAGGGTAGGCGTATCTTCCTGTAAGCATTTTGTAGGCAAGGCTTGAACGCAAAAAACAGATTGCAGGGAGTCCGTGAAGAGAAGGGTTTACCCAGCAATTGTGGATGTCGGCCTGTTCGAGTTCTGTAAGGCCTGCAATTGAATATTTAAATAAATCCTGAGGTAAGAAAAGTAACTGTAACTTCTGGTCCGATTTTTTTGAAGAATCGATTCCATCTATTAGAATACCACCGCTGCCATTTAAAGGGAGATCAACTTCGCCCTTTGCTGCCTGGGTTAGAATTGTACATACTGCAAGAGAAGCCAGGTACATGTTGTCTTTGTCTGGGGTAGAAGCGTCTTTGCTTCCCGATTTTTCGTAAAGCTCTGCAAGAGTTTTTGCGTTTTTGGAAAGAGGATTTTTGCCACAGTAAAAAACAATTCTTTCATCATTGTCCGGAACTTCAAAGGATTTTATATCTGCAAAGCTCCAGTTTTCAAATGAAAAATGCAGTGGCTCCTTGTCGTTTGAATCGCAGGTTGCAAGAATTCCGCTTTGAGTAACAATCGTATTAAAATTTGTTTTTCCAAATTTGTACTCATCAAGTCCGGAAGAAAGCCTGATTTCATTATCAGCAATAGACACTACATTTTTCATTTTAGCTCCTAACCCTTAAACAAGCTCAGGGATCCTGCTATCGTTTTCCGTCGGCACTGTAAAGATAGTCAAAGTATTCCATCTTTGTGCTCAGTGTTGCAGGATAATCCTTTATGTTATTTTTGTAAGATTCCATACTCTTCCAGAATGTGTAGAATTCCGGATCCTTGTTATAGGCTTCGGCATAAATGCGTGCAGCTTCTGCATCGGCATTACCTTTGATTTCCTCAGATTTACGGTAGGCTTCAGAAGCAATAGTACGCTTATCGCTTTCAAGACGTCCAAGCCATTCTGCTTTTTTACCTTCACCCAGAGAACGGTAGGCCTGTGCTACCTGGTTACGATCTTTAATCATAGAGTTGTAAACAGATTCATTAAGTTCATCAGAGTATTTTACCTGGCGAGGTACAATATCGATAAGCTCAATTCCAAAGCCTGAAATTTCTGCGCGTGCTTTTTCTGCCATCTGTTTACAAAGAATATTACGCCCCTTTGTTACAACTTCGTTTGTTGTATCAGCATTTACAAGATTGTTAATTTCAACTGTTTCGTCATCAGTCTGTTCTTCCTGTTTTGTTTCGTTGATTATGTTTGAAGAACGGACAATTTCGCTCATGCGGTTTTGTGTAATTACAGTACGACATGAAGAGTCAATAATATCAGACAACTTGTTGTAAGAGTTTGCAAGAGTCTGGAAATTCTTATAGAAAGCTTCAGGATTTGTAATGCGCCAGCGTGAAGTAGTATCTACAATAATATACTGATTTTCCTTTGTAGGAATGCGCTGTTCGTCGCCATCCAGAGAAAGAATAAGCTTTGGATATTCAATTACATGATCAAGGAATGGAACCTTAAAGTGAAGTCCTGCATCAGTGTGTGATGCAACTATTTTGCTAAAGCGGGTTACTACAACCTGAGTACCTTCATTTACAATATAGAATGGTCCTGCTGCAAGGAAGAGAATCACAAGAATTACAATTGTTATAAGCCAGCCTATAAATTTTTTCATTGCTTTACTCATTTTCTATTCCTCCTTAGTCCTTAAGATTTTTTACAGGAACAAGATTTTCAAGTTCGCTGTCGATGAGGGTAGGCTTTGTTTCGCTGCCAAAAATCTCATCCATTGTTTCAAGATAAATACGTTCTTTTGTTACTTTTGGAGAACGTCTATATTCGTCGTAAACTGCATTGAATCGGGCAACATCACCTTTTGCCATGTTTACACGTTCTGCAGCATAACCTTCGGCAACCTGAATCTGACGGTCAGCTTCACCCTGAGCCTTAGGAATCTCGGCATTGTAAGCTTCCTTACCTTCGTTTATAAAACGCTTCATGTCCTGGCTTGCCTTGTTTACGTCTTCAAAAGCAGCCTGAACTTCTGCAGGAGGAACAACGTTTTGTAACTGAACTGTAGTTACTTTAATACCAAGTCCAAGAGTTTTGTACTGTTCGTTCATCATTTCTTGAGCTTTGTCCTGGATTACAGAACGTTCAGAACTCATTACGGCAAGAATAGCACGGTCTCCAACAAGGGTGTTGATTACAGAACGGGAAATATCGCGGATTGTCTGTTCCTTTTCGTAAACACAGAAAAGCCACTGATATGGATCTTCAACCTTGTACTGAATAATCCATTCAACATCTACAATGTTCAGGTCGCCTGTAAGCATTTCTGATTCTTCGTAAATGTTGTTTTTATATTCATTGTTACGGCCTGCTTTTACAGTTTTAAATCCAAACTGTTCAGCGCGAACCGTAGAAATATCTACGTTATAGTTTTTATCAATTCCAAAAGGAAGTTTTGCATGAAGACCTGGTCCAAGGGTTGTTGTATATTTACCAAACCTTGTGATTACTGCATTTTCAGTTTCGTCAACAATGTAAAAACTTGAAAATCCTGCTACAACTAAGAGTACAAGGATAATCAGCCCAATAAAGAAAGATGGTTTAATAAAACGGCGCTTTTTTGCCGGTTTAATGTTTTCGTCTGCCATTTTTCATCTCCTGAGATATATAGTATACTTTAAAAGATAATGACAAAATTAAAAAAAAACAACAAAAAATGCTTATAATGGGTTATAATATTAAGTATGGAAAAGAAAATTAACGAACGAAAATCATTGCTGCGTGAAGCAGAAAAAGTAGCTCCTAAGAAGTCTCGAAATCAGAATGAAGAACAGGATGAGTTTGAAGATGAAGAAGAGGTAGAATATAAACCTGTGAAAAGAGCTCGCAGAACATCTGCTTTTTCAGGTATCCTCACAAAAATCATCATTATTTTGATTTTGATAATTATTATTCTTGGCGCCGGCTACTATGTTTTTACAAAAAAAATGGAACCAAAAAAAGAAGTGAGTCTCCTTATTGTGCAAAATCAGCTTTCGTATTGCCAGGAGCTTGTTACTATTAAATATCGTTACAGTGATATTCTTTCTATTAAAAAATCCCTTGGTTTTTCAAAGAGTTATTCAATTATAAAATACTCCGGAATTATCCGTATAGGAATTCCGGATTTGTCATTGTGCGATATTGAAGTTACAAACGAGGGCAAGACTCTGAATATTAAGCTCCCTGATGTTGAGATTTTAGGAAACGATATTACTTCTCAGGAAGTATTTGATGAATCGCACAGTCTTTTTGTTCCGGTTTCACTTGATGAGGCTTTTGCCGAAATTCAACGTGCTAAAGATAATACACTTGAAGAGCTTGTAGATGAAGGCATTATGAAAGAAGCCCGCGAGAACGCCAAGAAAGTAATTCAGCAGATAATGATGTCAGCAGGCTTTGAGGAAGTTATTGTTGTTTAGAATTTATTTTTTAACAGACACAATTTGTAAATTATTTTGAATATAACTGTTTCGGGTGAATCGTTTTCTGTTCTGCACACGGTAAAGTTTGAGCGCTTTTGATAGCGCGAAAGTCTTTTATCGCATAAATCAAAAATAAATTTTCTGAAGTGATCGGACTCAAGATTTAGATTTCCGTTTTCATCAATTGCATTATTGTATAGGTTTGACCGATCTGCTTTATTTACGATTTTATTTTTTCGCGTCTTATCATCTAATAAATACTGATAATATGTTTTTTTGTAATAGTCGAGTTCCTGTTCTTTATCGTTATCTGCAAGTACTAAATTTACAATCGTATATTTTTGATCCATCAGAGTGAAAAGTACGCTGTCATAATTTACTTCTTTTGCACCAAGGTCGAGCAGTGCATTTTTTCCTACGGCTTTATAAATTGTACTTAAGACTAATTGTTCGCGAATCTTCCAGTAAAGAAGGTTGTTGCCCTTGTTTTTCTTTTTGAAACAGGTTCGGGTATCATTTTTACCAAGTGTGTTTTGGTCATCAAAAAATTTGTAATTAATATAGTCGTCCGAGTGCTCTATTTCTGTCTCTGTATCAAAGAACATATGTTTTATTATTCCTATGCTTGTGGACTTGCCAGTTCCCGGCATTCCGACGATAAGCAGGTGGCTTGTCAGTTCTCGAATTATTTTTTTATTTTCATCGTTTGTGAGGTATTTCATTAAATCTGAAACAGAAATCTCACCCTGATGATAGTTTTCGAAAGTTGTGATTATATCCTTAATTTGCTTTTGCTGCGATTTGTCAGTGTCCGCAGGTTTTTCAATATTGTTTTCATATTTTGAATTTAGCATTGACAAGAATTCTGAATTCAGTATCTGCCTGGTTATAATATAGTTATTCTGGTTTGTCAGATATGCATAATCATTTATAATTAAGCCACATTCCATTTTATCCCATTCAGAATAATCCAGTTGAATCTGATTTAGAACATATTTAATTTTTGATATGAACCTTAAGCCGTATTTGTGAAAAAGCCTTTTCTGAAATAGTGAATAGTCGTGATAAAACTCGGCGTAGAATTCCTCAAGCTGGTTATTTACCTCTTCATCAATCGAATATTCTTTTTCTGACAAAACATCTTCGACTGCATAAATCTTAGGGTAGTGAACAATTATTTCTATTTTACGCGGATCTTCCGGTGCTTCTATGATTTTTTCGTACAACCTGGTGAAAACGAAGTCTTTGTAGAATTTTATGCATTTTCTGGCCCCGCTTAGAAAGAATTCAATCTTAATTGGATATACATTCTTTAAATAATCCGATAGTTCTTGGTCGGGTAAAACATTTGCAAAAGCATCGTATGATGAAGGAAAAATGATGTCCGAAGAAAGCCCTTTTTTTTCTTTCGATTCCTGATTGGTAAAATAATGAATGTCTTTTCCTAATTTAGTACAGATATCCATCAAGACCGGAAGTTCTGGAATTGTTCCAGACCTTTTTGCTATTTCTATAAATCTCGCAGGTTTTCCTATTTCTTCACTTAATTTGCCTGCTGTTATATCTGCTTCTTTTAATGCCAGCGTTAATTTCTTAAAGAACTCGTCTGAAAAAGGTGTTTTCATACGCAAATTATAATTCAGAAATATTGTTTTGTCAATAAAAACACAAAAACGTGTAAAAATACGTAAAAAAGTGTGAAAAAATGCTTGACAAAATGAAAAAAGGTGGTATATTCAAGGTGAAATGTTAGGACACTAAAAAGTGTAAAGATACACGTTATAACGTGTTGTTAATAATCCCCAAAAGGAGGTGCCGTATGGAGTTCAAACCGGGAACTGTAATAAAACTGGACAACGGAAAAGATGCAGTCGTGGAGCGAAAGCTTGGTTCTGGAGGGCAGGGCTGTGTCTACCGTGTGACTGTAGATGGTAAGTCATATGCCCTTAAATGGTATACCTGCCGTCTGGAAAACAAGGCTGCTTTTAAGAATAATCTGCAGGACAACATAGCAGCGGGTTCACCGGATGATATGTTTGTCTGGCCTCTTTGTCTTACAGAAGAAATCAATGACAGCTTTGGATATTTAATGGAGCTTATTCCAGATACATACACACAATTCTGTTATGTCCTTAAGGGAAAAAAAGACGGACGGGCTGTGAATTTTTCGAGTGACAGGGCCATAGTGACTGCCGCTCTTAATATTGTGCATGCATTCAGGTCACTTCACCGGAACGGACTTTCTTTTCAGGATATAAATGACGGTGGATTTTTTATGGACCTTAACAATGGTGATGTAAAGATTCTTGATTGTGACAATATAACACCGGGTGGTTTACTGAATCCTGGAAATATTGGTGGTAAGCCTGGGTTTATGGCGCCCGAAGTATTTACCGGAAAAGAATTGCCTGGTGTTCCTTCTGACAGATATTCGCTGGCTGTCATCCTGTTTAAGCTTTTTTGTCGTCATGATCCTATGATGGGGAAAGCTTATGTAAAATCTGTCTGCATTACTGAACAGACTGAGCTGGAGCTGTACGGTACCCATCCTGTATTTATCTTTAATCCGCATGATACATCCAACAGACCTGTAAAAGGCATCCATGATAATCCTATAAGAATCTGGAAACAGCTTCCGGATTACATCAAGGATGCATTTGTAACTACTTTTTGCGATGGCATAAAAAATCCTGATGCACGTCTTTGTGATAACGAGTGGCACAAGAAACTTCTTCGATGGCTGGATGAAGTACTTGTTTGCCCGGTTTGTGGAGATGAGTATTGTCTTGCAAAATTCGAACCGGGAAAAATGATGAAGTTTTCATGCGGCCATAGCGTTAGTTATCCGCATATGTTGCAGGTGAATAATTATACGATTCCGTTGTTTCCTGGAACAAAAATCCGTTCGTGTCATATAAAACATAATGAAGATAATTATTCCAAAATCGAGGCGCTGGTTGTAACGAATAAAAAAGATCCTGCTCTGTGGGGTGTTAAGAATCTTGGGAAAAAATGGTCGTTCACAATTCCGGGCGGCCAGACAAAAGTAATTGAAAACAATTCTGTTCTGCCAGTTGCGGTAGGAGTCGAAATCAATTTTGGTAATGTAACCGGTAAGGTTATTAAATAAATTAAGGAGGCAAACTATGAGTATGAGAGATTCCGTTGTTCAGGAAACAACAAAGCAGTTGAATCTGTTTATTTTGACTGACGTCTCGGGATCGATGGAAGGGACTAAAATCACTACAGTCAATGAGACTTGTGCTGAATTAATTCCAGAGATTAAAGATGTTGGCACTAAAGAGAGTATTACAATAAAACAGAATGTAATGTCATTTTCGGATGCTCCGCAGTGGATGTATCCGGAGCCTGTGGATGTCGAAGACTTTGAATGGAAAAAACTTGTCGCCGATGGCTGGACTTCTATGGGCTCTGCCTTCCGTGAACTGGATGATAAGTTGTCAAAAGAAAAATTTCTTAAATCTAAATCTGCCTGTGCTGCACCTGTAATTTTTCTTATGAGCGACGGACAGCCAACTGACGAATACAAAACTGCCTTAGAAGCCCTGTGGCAAAAGAACTGGTTTAAACATGCTATAAAGGTTGCCATTGCTATTGGTAATGACGCAAACCAGGATGTATTGGCCGAATTTACAGGAGACCCAAAAGCTGTAATAACAACTCATACCCCGGAAGCCCTGCGCGAATGGATTAAAATTGTAACAATGTGTTCGACTCAAATCGGCAGCAAAAGTTACACCCATGGCGGCATGGTTAAAGATAAAAATGAAGAGTTGATTGAACAGATTCAGATTGCTCAGGAAGATCCGGATTTGGCACAGCTATCTACAATTGCAGATGAATGGGAGTAAGCTATGGTGAACTCTGTTTGTGTTTCAAAAACAGGAGCTTCTCATTTACAAACCGGCAGGTCTTTGCAAGATTCTGCGAAGGTCTTTGCCGGTGCGGGATATTCCATTTTTGCTGTTGCAGACGGTCACGGCTCTGAACCTCATTTTCGTTCTCAGATTGGTTCGCAGATTGCTGTAGAAGTTGCACAGACAGAATGGCAGCGATTCTGGGCTAGCTACCTTCAGACACAAAATGCAAGATATGGAAATCTTAATCTTGAAGAAACAATCGCAAATATTGAAAAAAACATAATCTGCAGCTGGAAGCATAGGGTTAGAAATCATATTAAAAATAATCCGCTGTCAGATGAAGAATTTTTACTGGCAGAACGCCTCAATATTCCATGGGATATTCTTCCAAAACCGGATGATAGTGTTGCTTCTATTACAAATGCCAGTGCTAATGCATTTAATGATTTTCCGTATGAGACATTTTATGGAACGACTTTATTGACTGGCATTTGTATTGGAAAAAAATTATGGATTGTACTTCAGATTGGAGATGGTGAGGTTCTGCTTAGACACTCTGGTAGAGAAGAAATCTTAACCCCTGTACCTGTAGATCCTGAACAGGGCTTTGGTTTTACAAAGAGTCTGTGTTCCGCTACTGCACAGGAAGATTTCAGATACGCTTATGGAAACGAACCTCTGGATTTTATCTGCGCATGTACAGACGGAGTGCAGGATTCCTATGCTCCGGAAGATTTAAAACAATTTATAAAAGATATTTTTGAAAATGTCAGGAACTTTGGACAGGAAGCAACCCAAAAAGAACTTGAGGAAGTTTTCCCAATTATTTCGGAACGAGGTAGCAGGGACGACGTATCGCTGGCAGCGTTGTTTTTTTTATAAACAAAAGGAGGTAAAAGATGGCAGGTGCGATGGACTTAAGTGAAAGAAGAATTGTCGAAAATACACTTTGTACATTAATTCATAAGCATGGTATTGAATTATACAGTGAAGATTCTGTTCTCCGTTTTTCTGCGTTGATTAGTGATTCATTTGGTTGTCGTTATTCCAGATATCGTAAACTGTTAATACTTGCTATTCATGAACGCATTCCATCGCGTCTGCTTGCCAAAAAAAATAAATTAGAAGAACTCTTTCTAAAAAACTTACAAGATAGTTTTGCACGTGAATACGACATAAAAATCAATTCTGCTCGTGAGATAATTGAAATTTTTGCCGAAGGCCTTAAGAGCAATATAGATGATAAAGAGAAAGTTGATAATAAAATTGAATGGGAAGAAAACCTGTTTTCTAAAACAGAATCAAGAAAAGAGGAGGATTATTCTATGTTTTTTAGACGAAAAGCATTTGTTAAACCATTTGCAATTTTATTCGTATTGCTTATTTTTTCTCTTGCTGTAAGAAATAGTGTGAAATATGACATTTTACCCCAACCATCTTTAAGCACGGAAGGAAAAGCAAGTCCTCAGATAGATCTTCAATCACAATCACAAAAATCTGAGGAAACAGAAGAGAAGCTTCTTACTCAGAGTGAGATCAGGTCTGCGATTAACCAATATAATGCAGGAAATTATAAATCCGCTGTACCTGTTCTAAAAGAAGCAGCACGCCAAAAGCATGCGGAGGCAGCTTTTTATTACGGGCAAGCTTTGCGTTATGGCCGTGGTGACATTACCAAAAACCTTGATTTGGCAATAGAAAACCTTAAGATTTCTGAGCGTGGTGGTTTTATTCCGGCGTCGAATTCTCTTGGTATAATTTTTCGTGATAACATCGGTGGTCCCGAGGGTAGAAGAACTGCTTATGAATTTTTTAGAGCAGGGGCTAATGCTTCAACTCCAGATCCTTATGCTGTATATAATTATTCATCTTGCAAAGCAGAAGGATTTGGCTGTGATGTAGATATAGATGAAGCTATTACATTCCTACACAAAGGTATTAACTATTGTTATATGAATCAGCTGGCCTATCCGCAATCTGTGGTAGACGAATTGCGAGAGGATATGGTCCTTAAATTGATAAAAGTTACTGATGATAATTTTAATTTCGGCACAATAGAGACTGTTGCAGTATTACTTACACAAAATGTGGATAGACCGTATGATCAATTGTATTTGTGTACACGCTGGTTAACCGAAAACGTTTCTTACGATACCTCAAAGAGGATTCGTTCTGTAGAAGGAACTTTCAGAAATCGTATGGGAGTTTGTGAAGGCTACTCAAAGTGTCTTAAGGTAATGCTTGATACAATCAATATCTCCAATCAAATCGTCGATGGCAATTGGAAAGGTAATGTTGGGCATTCGTGGAATGTTGTTTACATTGATCGCCCTATATATATAGATGCGACATGGGCTGCTGGCTATGTTACTTCTGACAACTTGTTTGTTAAAGCCTACGATGCAACATGGTTCGACACCCCTTATGAAATTTTTGCTTCAAAGCATATTCCTGGTTAAGTTTTTTTATGGAGGTTATTATGAGTCAAATATCATCATCAAAAAAATCAATTGATACCAAACCTAAAAAAATGCGCTGGAATGTATTGAATACGGTTACAATTATTGCAGAGGCCCTAAAAGAAAGTAAGTTTATTATTAAAAAAAATACTGCTAATGATAAAGCATTGTCAAAATTGAAAGAATATTTTCATACTAAAAATGACATCCAAACAATGATTATCTGCTATGCAGTCTATTCCTGTTTTGTTGAAAGATCTACTATTCAATTTTCTCTATGTGCTGACTATATTGGTGTGAATGTTTTGAAGCTAGCTTCTCTTAATAAAGAGTTTATTTATCTTCAAGAGAAAGGGCTTATTCGTTATTCGCAAAATCAGGCCTTATTTGAGTTCAATGAGGAATTGATAAATTTCGTTCTTAATAATGAAGAATTACTACTGAACCCATCGATTGAATTCAATTACCAGGAGTATGTAGACCGCATTGATAATTTATTTGAAGTACGCTATCGCCGGGAAATGACAATTGCAGAATTTCTTTGTGAGCTTGAAGCATTTGAAGAAAAAAATGATAAGCTTCCCTTTGTAACTCGCTGCCGTAAATTAATATCGGATTTTCGGTTAAGATTTTTTTTCTACGAATGTTGCGCTGATTTCTTATATGACAAATCGACAAATCTTGAAAGTAGTGTTCAGTGTTTATGGATTGGTAATTCACGTATAAGTATTATTCGTTCATTTCTTGAAGAAAATAATAATGTATTGTTCAAAGCTGGCTTGATAGAATTTGAAACAAAAGCAAATGTTCAGGATGCCACTATAATGCTTACAGAAAAAGGTAAGAAAATGTTTTTGGATAAAGATTATGAATTGTATTCCAAAGTGGACGAAAAACAATTTATAAAACCTTTAGATGTTCCTCCTGTCAAACTTTTTTATTCCCCTGAGAATAAACAACAGATTGAAGATTTGACACGAATTTTGTATCACAAAAATTTTGTTAAAATTAGAAATAGGCTTAAAACAGGAGGATACCCTAGAGGAATTTGTGTTGTTCTTTATGGCGCAGCCGGCTCAGGGAAAACAGAAACTGTATATCAGTTGGCACGAAAAACAGGACGAATAATAGTACCAGTCGATATCGCAGACACCAAATCATGCTGGTTTGGCGAAAGCGAAAAGAAAATAAGAAAAATATTTTCAGATTACAGACGGCTTTGTGATCAAATTTCCAGAAGCGAAAATGGACGTCTTCCAATTCTCCTGTTTAATGAATGTGATGCTGTATTCTCTCAACGGAAATATGTGAATATATCGAATACGGCACAAATAGAAAATACAATTCAGAACATTATTCTTGAAGAGTTAGAAAAATTTGATGGTATTTTGTTAGCCACAACTAATATTATTGATAATCTGGATCCTGCCTTTGAACGGCGTTTCCTTTTTAAAATCCATTTTGAAAATCCTTCTTTTGATGCAAAGCTAGCAATCTGGCATAATAAATTGCCCTGGCTTTCAAAACAAGCTGCCAATCAACTGGCATCAGATTATAATTTTTCTGGAGGAGAGATTTCAAATATTGTCCGTAAGTGTCAGATTAAAGAAATAATATCTGGTAACAAAGCAGAACTGAAAGATGTAATTGAGTATTGTAACTGTGAAAAACTTTACAATGATGATAATCAAAGAAAAATAGGATTTACGCAATGACTCGAAAACTTTTTTATTATATTTTGGCAATTTTATCACTTACCATTTTGCTTGGAAAGATGGTAATAATCCGAAGAAGACTAAAATCGCAAATATTTGAGAATTTAATTCTTAAGGAGCTTTTGGATGATAAAAGAAAAAATGATGATCTTTTTTATATTTATCCGAAAGAAACCTATGGAGAATTTATAGATATATAATTGTATGGAGGCGCGTATGGGAAATATAATAAAAGAATATCTCAGGTTAAAACGAGGGGCTAAGGAACCAAATCCATATAGATCCCCATTAGAATTATGTTCAATCCAGCTTGATTGGTTACCACTTGAGGATACTTTTTTTATTATTATAAAGAAGGGTGGTACAATAGAGCTTCGTGCAAGAGATAAAGAAGCCAGACAAAGTGTCAGTATTCCTATATCTTATGCCAAGATACAAACAGTGTTGGTATTTATGAAAAGCCATCTTCCAAAAGTTAAAAGCCATATGAATAGTAGTTTTCCTCCAGAAATTATTTTTTACTTTGAAAATTTTTTTGTGACTTTGGATGATGAAACAAAGCAGCTGTTTAGAAATATTGCTAAGTTTTTAAAAATGCCTGCACCTGTGTTTTGCTCCAATAAATTTTATTTGCATCTTCTTTGCAGACGTTTGGCAAAAACTATAATGAACTATATGATTATGCAAGAACTTTATATCTTTGAGCATAAAATAAGTTGGGGAGGTTATTACGGGAGTTTATATCATTTTAAAAATGCTCTAGAATCAGAACTTCAATTAATTCTCTAATCCACCACAATTACCGACGCACTGCGCCCGTCCAGAGTGTATGCCTTTTCGGGATTAGTGTTGTCGAGGATTGGAGTGAGTCCGATATAGTAATTGTAATAATATTTTCCTGTTGGGAGTGGCAGATAAAGCTCGTAAAATCCCGGGGAAGTTTCTTCGAGAGTGTAAATCCATGGGTCCCAGTTTGTAAAGGTTCCTGCCAGATGAAGGTTCAGGCCTTCTTCGCCTTTGTAAATAAAGCGGACAGAATCATCCTTTGTTTTTTCTGTGTATTCGTAGATTTTTCCAAGATTATCAACTTTTGAAAAATAAAGGTTGACATCATCATCATATTCTTTATTCGGATTAAGAGGATCTGTAGTCCAAAGTCCGTCCATAATCATTCTGTATTTGATTGTTTGAATTTTGTGTTTTCGTTCATAGCAGTAGAACATGTGCACAGGAGTTTTATTTCCGTCTGCATCATACTTCATGAGAATTTTAAAAGGATGGATTGTCTGATAATTTTCAAAATCAAAGGCAATACCCACACTTCTGTGGTCTACCCCTGCAGTAAAGATGATATAGTCTTCTGTAATAATAGGCGCACATGGCTGGTCAATCTCATGAATCAATTTGTCTAGTTCATAAGGTTGGTAAATGATTTCCTTTTCTTTAGCGAAACCATTTTGAATTGCTGCCACTAAAAGCAGCCCCACCATCATTGCGAAAAATTTACACTTGTTCATATTGTCTCTATCGGCAGAAATAAAAAAATGTTTATAAAAATGTGATCATGTGAAAAAAATAGCTCCGCGTATGCCTACTGGTGGAAAACAGATATACTCCCGCATCGGTGCGTCTGCAAACTACTGCTGAGCTTGCATAGAAAATATATCTCGCTTCGCTCGGCAGCCCTAGATGTAGTTTGCCGCTTCCCCTCCGCTCGCGTATATCTGTTTTCAACTTGTTTTTAAGGTGGAGCTATTTTTTTATAGCCTGGTCCATTTAGGCATATCTTTTTATTTTTTTCCACCAGAAGTGGCTATTCTTATATGAACAAGTGGAAATTTTTTGCATACCTCCGGAAAAAAAATCAAAAGTTAATAAAACTTTTGAATATAAAAAATCAGAATCTTGTAGCGCCACTTGATACAAGTAGAAAACCGCCAGCCGGACCGGAGGCGGGCCGGGGAACTACATCTGAGCTTGACGAGCGAAGCGAGGGTAATCTTACCTTGCAAGCTCAGCAGTAGTTTCCCGGCACGACA
>ODAI010348763.1_pt1 | contig 18265 bp, 13 predicted proteins | sample 1539321 | NCBI WGS metagenome assembly ODAI01 (sample SAMN02144231, study PRJEB22623) | gut metagenome | biome: sheep rumen | host: Ovis aries | place: New Zealand | reverse complement strand
AGAATAGGTTCCCTGTTCATGACTATACGCGAAAGCTCCGAGGCGTTCGAACTTGACAGCACGCACAAAATCGAGCAGTTCCTGAAAGTCCTGTTCCGTTTCTCCGGGGTGTCCCACCATCAGTGTTGTTCGGAGCACTATTCCGGGCACTTGGGTGCGAATTTTCTCGATGAGTTCGTAGGTCTGGCGCTTAGTGATGTTGCGCCGCATCAAGGTCAGCATATTATCGCTAATGTGTTGCAGAGCTATGTCGAGATATTTGCAGACATTATCGCGTTCTCTCATCACGGTGAGCAAATCTTCGGGGAAATGCGTCGGATAACCATAATGAAGTCTAATCCAGTGCAAACCTTCAATATCCGCCAATGCCGACACGAGCCGCGCGATACATTGCTTGCCATAGATGTCAACACCATAGTATGTCAGGTCTTGGGCTATGACTATCAGCTCGCTAACGCCCTGGCTGACGAGCCATCGGGCTTCTTCCAAAATATCTTCTATGGCGCGTGATTTATGCTTACCGGTGATGATTGGTATGGCGCAGTAAGAACACGTGCGGTCGCAGCCTTCAGAAATCTTAAGATAGGCATAGTGCTTAGGAGTCGTCAATGTTCGCTGATAAGTGATATCGGAACAGCGATGAGCACCTACTGCCTCTATCAAATCAAGATAGTTAAACTTGCCAAAAAAAGCGTCAACTTCAGGAATTTCTACTTTCAACTCATCAAGAAAGCGCTGCGACAGGCACCCTATCACGTATAGTTGTTTAAGTTTACCCTGTTTTTTGCGCTGCGCGAAACGCAGGATAGTTTCTATGCTCTGCTGCTGGGCATCACCGATAAAAGCGCAAGTATTAATTACCGCTATTTCTCCTTTGGCAAAAACCGGTTCGAAACGCACCGTGTAGCCCACAGCACGAAACTGACGCATCAAACGCTCGCTGTCAACGAGATTTTTTGAGCAGCCAAGAGATATGAAATCTATGGTATTCTTAAGCATAGAAAATGTTTTGTGCAAAGATACGAAAAAATATGCTAACATTTCGCTTGTGTATATTGCGAAAAAATTGTATTTTTGCTTTTATGGAAAATATGTGGATATTACGACAGCTTAGTACGGCAGATCGCCTGACAGCCAATAAATTAGCCGCTGAGATAAATCAATCGGCTGTTATGGGTGAATTGCTCGTTGCCCGAGGCATAAGAACTTTTGAACAGGCCCGGAACTTTTTCCGTCCCGACCTCAATATGCTCCATGACCCGATGCTGATGAAGGATATGGACAAGGCTGTGGAGCGGCTTACACGTGCTGTTATCAACAAGGAAACTATCATGGTCTATGGCGACTATGACGTTGACGGCATTACTGCCGTAGCATTGGTATATACGATACTGATAGGTATTCTTCCCAAGGAAAATCTTCGTTATTATATTCCCAATCGCGACCGCGAGGGCTATGGCGTGAGCATAGCCGGCATTGATGAGGCCGCGAGGCGGGGAGCCACATTGATGATAACTCTCGACTGTGGCATCAAAGCAGTGGACAAAGTGGCCTATGCACACAGCAAAGGCATCGATGTCATCATCTGCGACCACCACCAGGTTGGCGACGAACTTCCCGAAGCCGTGGCTGTCCTCGACCCCAAAAGGAGCGACTGTGAATATCCCTACAAAGAACTCTCGGGCTGCGGAGTGGGATTCAAACTCATGCAGGCTTTCGCACAAAAGAATGGTATAGAACTACAGAACAACAAGGATAATGGTCCTACAACACCGCTATTTCACTGCCTTGACTTGCTGGCACTGTCAATAGCTTCGGACATAGTACCCATAACCGGTGAAAACAGAATTTTGGCATACCACGGCATGAAGCAAATTAATAGCAACAGGGCTTCAACAGGCGTCAAGGGATTGCTGAAAGTGTGCGGATTGACCGATGAAAGCGGCAAATTGACCAAAGAAATCACCATCACGGATATTGTCTTCAAAGTCGGTCCGCGCCTCAATGCTTCAGGACGGCTTCATGAAGCCACCGAAGCCGTGGAACTGCTTGTGAACCACAACGAGGAGAAAATACAACGCATAAGCAAGAATATCAATGACTATAATAGTGAGCGTAAGACACTTGACAGTCGTATGACCGAGGAGGCCAAAAAACAAGTTTACGCCGACCCTGATCATGACAAAAAGAAAGCCATTGTGGTCTATAACCCGGAATGGACAAAAGGTGTTGTTGGTATCGTAGCATCGCGTCTCTGCGAGGAATTCTACAAACCGGTAGTGGTGCTCACAAGAACACAAAACGACGATGAAAACAGCGATTTTGTTATCAGTGGCTCGGCACGCAGCGTAGGTGGGTTCGACCTTTATGCGGCAATAGACAGCTGTAGCGACATACTGCTCAACTGGGGGGGACATACCTATGCCGCGGGACTTTCTATGAAAGAAGATAAACTGACGGATTTCGCCGAAAGGTTTGAGAAATACGTAGCGCAGCACATCACCGAAGAACAGCAAAAACCCCTTATCAATATCGATGCCGAACTGCACTTCTCGGATATCATCGACTATAACAACAAATTCTGGAACGTTCTCAAGCAATTTGAACCATTCGGCCCCGGCAATACCAAACCAATCTTCGTAACCCGCGGTGTGAGCAACGTTTGGGGAGAGGCACCGGTAGGAGGGCGCATTTCCTTCAGTAAACTTGTGGGAGCCGAAAAAAAGCACCTCAAACTAATCGTTACCGACGGCAGTTGCTACAAGACTCGCCGGGGAGCTGACGAGAGCTCGCAACAGGCGCAAATCAATGGTATAGGCTTCAATATGTGGGAATTCTTCGAGCCGCTGGTAAACGGCATACCGCTCGATGTATGCTACCAACTCGAAGAAAATCATTTCAGGGATAAGAAAAGCCTGCAAATCACAGTCAAAGACATAAAAATCAGCGAATAAAACAACTTTATCATGTATGATTTAGCAATACTCGGTGGTGGTCCCGCGGGTTATACTGCCGCCGCCAAAGCTCTCAAGCACGGCATGAATGTAGTGATCTTCGAGGGTGATAATATCGGCGGTGTATGCCTTAACGCGGGCTGCATACCTACCAAGACACTGCTATACGGCAGCAAGATATACCGCCATATCACGGAAGCCGCCAAATACGGCGTCAACGCCAGCGATGTCAACTATGACTATAATGCCATGCTGAAGCGCAAAGAACGTGTAATCAGGCGACTCGTGGCAGGAGTTAAGCAACAGATAAAAGGCGCCACAATGGTCTGCGGTACAGCACGTGTGGCAAACTACAGAGAACATATCACGACCATCGTTTGCAATGACGAACATTATGAAGCGCGCAACCTGCTCATAGCAACGGGCTCTGTCAACGCCTCACCAAAACTCGAAGGAATAACTTCAGAGCACGTAGTTGACAGTACCGCGGCACTCAATATGTCCCGAGTTCCGAAAAATGCAGTAATCATCGGAGGAGGTGTGATAGGCATGGAATTCGCACAACTATGGTCTAATCTTGGCAGCAAAGTGACTATTGTTGAAGCGCTGCCAACAGTTCTCGCTAACTTTGACGAGGATATCAGTAATTATATATCCCAAACATTCAGCAAACGCGGTGTCAAAATCATGACATCAACCCGCGTGGAGTCCATCACAGGGCAAGGTGTAATGACTTCAGCCGGTGAAATAAGCGGTGACACGGTATTGGTATGTACCGGTCGCAGACCAAATATGACAGGCACGGAAATCCTTAACTTGCCTCTCACCGGCAAGGGCATAAGCGTTGACAGCCACATGCGTACAGCCCTGCCCGGAGTCTATGCCGCAGGCGATGTCACAGGGCTTAGTATGCTGGCACACAGCGCTGAACGACAAGCAGCGGTAGCCGTAAACGATATGATGGGTATTGAAGACGAAATGCGCTACAACGCCATTCCGGCAGTGGTATATTGCGACCCGGAAATAGCGGCGGTAGGACTCACAGAGCGCCAGGCTAAAGAGATATTAGGAGAAAACAACTATAACATTGAAACACTGCCTATGCTCTTCTCGGGACGTTTTGTCGCCGAAAATGACGGAGAACAAGGATTATGCAAAGTCATCACCGACAAACACGGCATAATCATCGGCACACACATGGTCGGCAATCCGGCGTCGGAAATCATAGCCATAGCCGTCATGGCAATCGAACAAGGCATGACAACTGAGCAACTGAGCAGAATTATACTACCCCACCCCACAGTAGGTGAAATATTAAAACATTTCTAAATAATCAAAATTATATGTTTTTAGAACGTGATCGTCAGTCACCTATTCATCGCCGCGGATGCATAGAAGTTATCTGCGGCTCTATGTTCAGCGGCAAGACCGAGGAACTCATCCGCCGTATGAAACGTGCGCAATTCGCCAAACAGCGTGTCGAGATTTTCAAACCAAGCATTGACACACGCTACTCCGACGTAGATGTCGTCAGCCATGACAAGACCATTATTCAGTCCACACCCGTAGAGTCATCCAGTACCATACTGCTTCTTGCCGATGATGTTGATGTGGTGGGTATTGATGAGGCGCAATTTTTCGATGCCGGCATAGTGGATGTCTGCACAGAACTGGCACGCCGAGGACTGCGAGTGATAGTTGCCGGACTTGATGTTGACTTCATGGGACGACCCTTTGGACCTATGCCACAACTGATGGCAATAGCCGAAGATGTCTATAAAGCGCACGCCATTTGCGTACGCTGTGGAAGTCTGGCATACGTGTCGCACCGACTTGTGGACTCCGACAAAAAAGTCCTGCTCGGGGAAAAGGAAGAATACGAACCTATATGCCGGCACTGCTTCAACCAAATATACTCCGAAAAACAATAACACACCTCCTACGAGTCTAGTACCATGTTGATAAAAACCTACGGAGCCGCCGTACAAGGCATCAACGCTACGTTGATAACCATAGAGATAAGTACCACCAAAGGCGACGGTTACTGCCTTGTCGGGTTGCCGGATAACGCCGTTCGCGAAAGCCGCGAACGCATAGTTACAGCACTCTTCAACTGCGGCAAAAATCTTCCGAGGAATAATATTGTCGTCAATATGTCGCCCGCCGACATCAAAAAAGAAGGTTCTGCCTATGACCTACCTCTGGCCGTAGGACTCGTGGCTGCCACGGAACTGATGACATTCAACAACATAGAGCAATATCTCATCATGGGTGAGTTGTCGCTCGACGGCTCGCTGCAACCCGTCAAAGGAGTACTGCCGATAGCCATCATGGCACGTGAAATGGGCTTCAAAGGCTTTATAGTACCAGAAAAAAATGCCATGGAAGCCGCCGTGGTCAACAACCTCGCCGTCTATGGCGCACAAAATATCACTCAGGTTCTCGACTTCCTTGCCGGTGACAACGAAGCACTGACGGCAACAGACATAGACACACGGGCACTCTTTGCGCAAAATCAACTCATGAACTACGACACCGACTTTGCCGATGTCAAAGGTCAGGATAACGTGAAACGCGCTCTTGAAGTCGCGGCAGCCGGCGGTCATAACATCATCATGATAGGTCCCCCGGGAGCCGGCAAAAGCATGATGGCTAAACGATTACCAACCATCTTACCACCGCTGACACTATCTGAAGCCCTTGAAACGACCAAGATACATTCCGTGGCAGGAACGATATCCGGCGATACATCACTCATAGCACACAGACCTTTCCGCAGCCCGCATCACACAATATCCGATGTGGCACTCGTTGGAGGAGGGGCATATCCGCAGCCCGGAGAAATATCACTGGCACACAACGGAGTGCTATTTCTTGACGAACTGCCTGAATATAAGCGCACTGTGCTCGAAGTCATGCGGCAACCCCTTGAAGACCGCAAGATAAACATCTCACGAGCCAAGGTAGCCGTGGAATATCCGGCAAGCTTCATGCTTGTGGCTGCCATGAACCCATGCCCCTGCGGATACTATAACCACCCCACCCACCCATGCGTATGCACGCCAACAGCTGTACAGAAATACCTCTCACGAATTTCAGGACCTCTGATGGACCGTATCGACATACAAGTGGAAATAGTACCCGTGCCATTTGAAAAACTCGCTTCCATGGCACCGGCGGAAAACAGCGCTACCATCAGACAACGAGTCATCAGAGCACGACAGATACAGCAACAACGTTTCGCACAACATAAAGGCATACACTGCAACGCGCAAATGACCGAAAAACTCATACACCAATATGCCGAACCAGACGAACAAGGACAGCAACAACTGCGACGAGCCATGCAACGCTACGACCTCTCGGCAAGGGCTTACACGCGAATTCTTAAAGTAGCACGAACAATAGCAGACCTCGAAGGCTCGGAGAAAGTGGAGTCGATGCACATCGCCGAGGCCATCGGATATAGAAATCTCGACCGCAATGATTGGGTATAATCGGGTATAACATAATAATAACACATTTTTTATCATCCCCTCAAAATATCAATACTATGATTATTAAAGCCCCTTTAAGCAATTCGCAGTATGGAATATATGCCGAGTGTATTGAACATACTAATAAACCTTGCTATAACATACCGTACCTATACACCTTTGATGGTGAACTTGATGGTGAGCGCCTATGCCGTGCCGTGGCGGCGGCGGTGAATGCTCACACCACGCTATTCACACGCATCATATTAAACGATAACGGGGAACCGGTACAGATTATTGACAGTGATGAGACATTCTCGTTAGAAATTGAAAATGTGGAAGATATCAAGACTATAGTATCGCATTTTGTTCAGCCTTTTGACCTTTATAAAGACCGCCTTTTTCGTATCAGGTTACTCAAAGATAACGAACACTACTACCTGCTTCAGGATATTCACCACATCATTAGTGACGGCACATCGCGCAAAATTCTGCTCACTGATATCCGGAAAGCTTACGATGGTGAACCGATAGAAGCAGAAGAACTATCGTTGGCTGATATCGCAGCAAAAGAAGCTGAAAGACGTCAAAGCGCGGCTTTTGAGGACGATAAAAAATGGTTTGCTGCACATTTTGACTGTGGTGATTGCTATTCGCCCATCATAGCTGACTTAGAAGGCGGCGAGCGTAAAGAGGGACTGCTGACACGCATCATGTCCGTTGACGCCAATCGGGTAGAAAACTATTGCAAAGAACATGGTATCTACAAAAGTACTTTCTTTACAGCCGCTTATGCCTATCTATTGGCCAAATACAACAACGACCATGAGGCACTATTCTACACCGTTCATAACGGACGAGCCGATAAACAACTGACACACACGGTGGCTATGTTGGTCAAGACATTTCCTGTATATGCCAAGTTCGAACAAGACACTACCATTCTTGACTTCCTGAAAGCTAACCAGGAAATAATAACAGGTTGCCGACAGCATGACACATACGCTTTCAGCGATGCCGTCAATGACCTGGGATTACAAATAGCAACATCATTCGCATGGCACGGACAACTATTCGATAGCACCATGTTTTGCGACAAACCCATGACGGCGCAGCGACTGAATAATAACTCCGGAGGTGTGGCGGTATATATCAAGGCTTACGTTCGTGACGGACATTATCTGGCAGAAGCCGAATACAATAGCAACGAGTATTCTGACACACTCATCAACCAATTCCTTGAGAGCTATGAAACAGTGGTTGAAGGATTTCTCAACCATGACCTGCTGCGTGAAGTAAACATCGCATCAGCATCACAAATAGACTTGCTTGATAGTTTTAACCATACCGACGCTGACTACGACACAACTCAAACCATCGTATCGCTATTCCGCCGACAGGCTCAACAAACCCCCGATAATACCGCTGTTGTCTTTAAGGATAAGCGATATACTTATTCCGAAGTTGATGAAATAAGCGATCGTATAGCCGCCCACATAGCTTCAAAAGGACTAAAAGCCGAACAAGTAGTATCGGTGCTGATACCACGCTGCCAGTGGATGGCGATTGCCTCGTTGGGCGTGATGAAGGCCGGCTGCGCATACCAGCCTCTTGACCCAAGTTATCCCAAAGAGCGACTAAACTTCATGATGAAGGACGCCAATGCGCAACTGCTCATAGCTGATGAACAACTGCGCGGACTTGTGGACGAATATGAGGGTGACATAATCCTAACCAAAGAACTTCAGACACTGCCTGCATTCACTGAACTACCGCAAGAACCCAAACCCGACAACTTATATATACTGCTCTATACCAGCGGCTCTACAGGCGTGCCAAAAGGCTGTCAGCTGATACACAGCAATATGGTAGCATTCATAAATTGGTATCAGCGCTACTACGACCTCAAGCCTAAACATAATGTAGCGGCTTATGCCAGCTACGGCTTCGATGCCTGCATGATGGATATGTATCCGGCACTGGCTTGCGGAGCCGCGGTACATATCATACCGGAAGAAATACGACTCGACCTGATAGCCCTGAACGACTATTTCGAGCGGGAACACATCACTCACTCGTTCATGACAACACAGGTAGGCTTCCAGTTTGCCTCAAACATCGATAACCACTCGCTGCTACACCTCTCAACCGGTGGTGAGAAATTAGCAAGTCTTACACCTCCCGCGAACTACAAATTCTACAACGGCTATGGTCCTACGGAATGTACCATATTCACCACCACATATCCCGTAAACAAAAAACAGAAAGACATTCCCATCGGTAAACCCCTTGACAATCTCCGCTTGTACATCGTTGATCAGCAAGGCAACCGACTACCTGTTGGCGCCGCCGGAGAACTATGGATTAGCGGACCGCAAGTGAGCCGGGGATACCTCAATAGACCCGAAAAAACCGCCGAAGTATATATTCCTAATCCTTTTACACACGAAGAAAAATATGCCCGTATATATCGTTCAGGAGACATAGTACGCTACCTGCCTGACGGGAATATACAATTCGTAGGACGCCGCGACGGGCAAGTTAAGATAAGAGGATTCCGTATAGAACTCAAAGAAGTAGAAGCCGTAATACGCGAATTCCCTAACATAAAAGACGCCACGGTACAAGCCTTTGAGGAAGAAGCTGGTAACGGAAAATTCATAGCGGCATATATCGTCAGCGACAATAGTATTGACATCGAAGCACTCAATAACTTTATCCTTGAACAAAAACCACCATACATGGTGCCTGCGGTGACTATGCAGATTGATGCCATACCGCTGAACCAAAATCAAAAGGTCAATAAACGTGCTCTGCCTAAACCAATAAAAAAAGCCGAAACAACGGAGCAAACCAATGTTCCTATGAACGTGCTTGAACAAGAACTAAAAGATATGATTGCCGCTATCGTTAATAATAGCGATTTTGGCGTCACAACAAATCTAGGCTACGTGGGACTCACGTCTATCTCATCCATCAAACTCGCCGTAATTGTCAATAAACGCTATGGTGTGGCGCTGGACTCGAGGGCACTCGTGAAAAACGGTTCCATACAAACCATCGAAAATGAGATCCTTAAACATTTGCTTTCAGGTAAAGACATAACCAACAAGCAGCAAACATCCGACCTTAAGCAGGAAAGACATTCAGCTCCCCTATCATACGCTCAAACAGGAGTATATTTTGAATGTCTGAAAAATCCTGCATCAACAATATATAACATACCGTATTTACTCACCTTCGCTAAAGATACTGAAGCACAGCACCTTGCGCATGCCGTGAAACAGGTGGTGGAGTGCCACCCCGAAATGCACATACATTTCACTACAAAGGGCGAAGAAATTATCCAGACCACAGAAGATAGCGTAGCGGTGGAAGTTCCCGTCACAGAGATGAGCCATGAACAACTTACCGCCTATAAAAACGACTTCGTACAACCTTTCAACCTACAGAAAGCGCCACTCTACCGCTTTGAAGTCGTTAAGACAGAATGTGGTGTGCACTTGTTGATGGACGTTCACCACCTTATCTTCGACGGAGGTTCTGCCGACCTATTCATCCGACAACTCTGCGCTTGGCTCGATGGCAAAACCATTGAAAAAGAAAATTACACTTATCTCGACTTTGTGGCTGACCAACATCAGGCGGAGGAAACAGAAGACTTCAAAAAGTCACAACAGTTTTTTGCAGAAAAATTGCATACATGTGAAGGTGCCAGTGAAATTCCAACCGATATGCCTAAAAATGACAACCAAGGCTTCATCGGTGAAGCGGTATCACCCACCGACCTTGATAAAGCCTCCGCTTTCTGCCGGGAACAACAAATCACACCGGCACACCTATACCTCGCCGCCACGGCATACGTGGTATCACGCTATACCAATAACCGCGAGGTATATCTGAGCACAGTGAGCAGTGGACGCTCAAACCTCAAAATAGCCGACACGGTGGGTATGTTTGTCAACACACTGGCTCTCGGAATCAATATCAATGACATCACCGTAAGCCAATTCCTAAAACAAACAAGCGAGACATTCGACCAAACACTGCGCCATGAAGACTATCCTTTCGCGCGCATAGCATCTGAATATAGCTTTAAGCCGGCAATAGCCTACGCATATCAGGTAGGAGTATTGTCAGAATATAAGGTAGGCGGAAACACCATCAATCAGGAACTACTGGAGTTAAATGTTCCCAAATTCAAGATTAATATTAAAATAGAATCACGCGGCATAGTGGTGCAATACGACGATGCCATGTATTCTGCTGACTTGGGAAAGGCCTTGGCGGAAAGCATAGCCACCGTTGCACAAAACATGATAAACAATCCACAAGCCAAAATCCGCCAAATATCCATCGTGAGCAGCAACCAAGAGCTACAGTTAAAAACATTACGACAAACAGCCACCGGCGATGCTCCATTCACTTTCTTCCACGATTGTATCAGTTATTTTGCGCAGCAACAGCCTGAACATGATGCCCTGATAGCTTGTGACGCGACATATAGCTACAGGGAAATGGACCTGCTCACTAACCGCATCGCCAACGGTCTGCGGCTACGAGGTGTCAACACTGGTGATAGAGTAGCATTGCTGCTGCCCAGAACCAGCAGACTCATACTGTCGCTCTTCGGAGTCCTCAAAGCCGGAGCCGCATACATACCCTGCGACCCCGACTATCCCGAAGACCGCGTAAAACTCATTCTTGAAGATAGCGAGGCAAAACTTATCATAACTCCCGAACTATCCGAAGAACTGCTGCGCACTGATGATACATCGCTGCCACATACTGACCTTACACCCGACAAACTCGCGTACCTGATTTACACATCAGGCTCAACAGGACGACCAAAAGGCGTCATGCTGCGACATGAAGGTATCTGTAACTACCTCTACAGCCATCCGGCAAACGTATTCGCCAATGCCGTAATGACCGACGCCACACGCATATTAAGCGTCACAACAATATCGTTCGACGCGGCGCTACAAGACATCGGTATGGCATACTACAACGGAAAAACGCTAATCCTCGCCACTGAAGAACAAGCCAATAACCCGCTCGAACTTGCAAAACTCATTAACGAACAACAGATTAATATGGTCAGCGGTACACCATCGCGCTGGCAAACATGGCTCACCAGTGAAGACTTCTGCAACGCCATCAGCAAGGTAAAGATATGCCGTGCGGGAGGCGAAAAGTTCTCAGACCAACTACTCAACCAAATACGTAGCGTTACCAAAGCACGTATCTTCAACTGCTACGGACCTACGGAAATCACAGTAGCGTCAAATAATGCCGAACTGACACACGCCAAGATAGTAACCGTAGGAAAACCACAACTTAACGTCAAGGAATTTATCGTCGATAGCGACGGTAACGAACTGCCGGCAGGAGTGGTCGGCGAACTATATATCGGCGGACGAGGAGTAGCACGAGGATATAATAATCTTGATCAGATGACCCGGGAACGCTTCGTGGAATATCACGGCACACGTATCTATAAGTCAGGAGACTACGCAAAATGGCTACCTGACGGCAACGTGATGATACTGGGGCGTACGGACCACCAAATCAAACTACGAGGACTACGCATAGAACTCGGCGAGATAGAAAACGTAATGCTCAAAGTGGAAGGCATGAACAAGGTCGTTATACTCATCCGCAAACTGAACGATAAAGAACACCTCTGCGCCTACTACACAGCCGACAGAATTATCAATCCCGCTGACCTGAAAGCCGAAATCAGTAAAAGTCTCACACAATACATGGTGCCAACGGCATATCTGCAACTCGAAAAAATGCCCATGACACCAAACGGTAAAACAGACGTCAAAGCACTCCCCGAACCGCAACTGGCCATCAATTCTTCATTCGTAGCGCCTGCCAATGACACGGAACGTGCATTCTGCAACATATTCGCCAATATCCTGCAAATGGATAAAATTGGAGCTACCGATAACTTCTTCGAACTGGGCGGTACGTCACTCGTCGTTACCCGCATAATCATCGAAGCGGACAAGGCAGGAATACACGTAGCTTACGGAGACGTATTCGCCAACCCTACACCAAGACAATTGGCGCAACTCGTCACAGGAGAAAAAGCCGATGCCGACACTGACGAAGTCAGCGCTTTTGACTACACTGCCATTAATAACCTGCTGCAACGCAACACACTTGACAATTTCCGACGCGGAACACGACAACAACTGGGAAATGTACTACTCACAGGAGCAACAGGATATCTGGGAATACATATCCTCAATGAACTGATTGACAGCGATGCGCAGAATATCTACTGCCTCGTGCGCGGCAAAGACCAAGAAACTGCGGAAAGACGGCTGCGGACCCTGCTTTTCTACTATTTCTCGAATTCATTCAAAGAACTATTCGGACATAGACTTCATATTGTTCTGGGCGACGTAACGGAAGACATAACAGAAAAAATGGCTAATATAAACTGCCAAATATCAACTGTATTCAACTGCGCCGCTATTGTTAAACACTTCTCGGAAGGTACTGAAATTGAGGACGTGAACATCGGTGGCGCACGACGTTGCGTCGAATTATGTATCAAAACAGGCGCTAAACTCATACACATCTCTACCGCCAGCACACGCGGACTATGGACAGGTGACGCCAAAAACGATATATTCACCGAACAACGACTCTATATGGGGCAATATCTCGGCAATAAGTATATATACTCAAAATTTATGGCGGAACGCCTTATACTCGATGCCGTGGCACTGCATGGACTTAACGCCAAAATCATGCGTGTCGGAAACCTCGCTGCACGTAGCACTGACGGCGAATTCCAAGCCAATTTCTCTACTAACTCATTCATGGGACGCATAAAAGTTTATAATATGCTTGGATGTTGTCCCTACGCTATGCGTAATAAAAAAGTCGAATTCTCACCCATCAACGAAGTAAGCCACGCTATCGTACTACTCGCCACCACTCCAAAAGAGTGTACGGTATTCCACCCCTATAACATTCACGGACAGTTCCTCGGCGATGTACTGATGGGACTTAAGGCTGTCGGCAACGGCATAAAATTTGTAGAACAGGAAGATTTTGCACAAGCCATGGAACAGGCTAAAAATGACCCGCAGAAAGCAAAACAAATGGCTTCACTACTGGCTTATCAGGACATGGCTCACGGACAAAAAACTACTGACGTAATACGAGATAACGACTTCACTACACAAGTGCTCTACAGACTCGGATTTAGTTGGAGTCCAACATCATGGGACTACGTCGAACGTATGCTAACAGCACTTGGAGGTTTCGGATTCTTCGAAGAAAACATGTAAAACATATATCACTACCCCAAGTAATGAAAATCACCCGTTTAGAAAATATCTAAACGGGTGATTTTCATTACAAGTCTCCTCATTACTTATGATTAAAACTCTGATGACCGCACCAACACGAATATGAGCTTTTGGTGTGGACGAAACTATCATATATCCTATACTATCACAAGTTATAATGCTTGTTAAAACTATGAATATGCAATAGTAAATCCACACCAATACACATCATATTTCGCTGCAAAGTTAGATTTTTTTTTGCGATATATGCAAGTTTTGACGTGTAAAAAAATTAAAACGTCCTTTTTTTGTGCTTAGAGGGAGAATGATGGCTGTTTAAAGCAGAAAAAAATTGTTAGTCTGCTTTTGAGTTCAAAGTTCAACTATTAAGTTGGCTTATAATGATGGTATGTTCAAATGTTTGCGACATTAAAATTCATGCTTTGCTCTATCTTTAATTCTATGCGAAAACAATTCATCCGTAATACATCAGGAATGGAATATAAATGATTGTTCAGCATGTCATTTAAAGCATGACACGGTCGCAAATAATCTTCTTTCTCGATATGTAATGAAGGAATCGGATCAGCGAGTTGTGCAGTAAACCAACGGCATCCTTTATATGTTATATTTTTTTCCTCCACACAAAGAAGATTTAACATCGAATCAAATCGGGATCTATAATATCCATCTTCCGGCATAGTGAGAACGGAATGATCTCCATAGTAATTATAGCTCATTTTGACCAGAAGCCATGTATCACTATCATATTGAGACATCGTCGAGATGTGTTTCCTTTGTTCATGAATATTTCTTAGATCCATGTACATTTGTTGGGTAGCATTACATAGCGATATGTTCAACTCACATAGTCGCTGTTGTTCGAAATCCGTACCAATGTACATCCGGTTTAAAATACTCCTGCGCTTCTCCAAAAGTTTTATCAGCATATTTCGCTGCCTGTCTGTGAGGAGCACATCATAGAAATAGTTTGTATCCCAATTGGCTACTTCTATGATGCGTTCCTCACATTTTAGCAGATGTTGGCGGAGATATTGAATCTTCCGTTCCGACAAATTGTTATTTTTGCTTATTATCTTCACGCCGTTCTTTCTTGAACAACTTGTCAATAAGCTCTTGTACGCTGTGTCCAGGTTTCGGACACGGGTCTTCAAATACTATTACTGACATAATAATAAAATATTTTGAGTAGAAGATTTAGTTCAACCCGGCTCATCCTTTCATCTTAATATGGAAGGTTTATTATAAACAATTCAAATAAAAGTTTTTCAATAAATTCATATACTACATATATTAAACCTAATATTATGAAAATTGATACACACCACAGGATACACCCTCCTGACTCAAAAAGCATCGGAAGCAAGAAGACTGCAAAGAGAACACTGATTACAAGTACAATCAAAAGAAAAACAAATGAATCAAAGATTGATGGAGAATAAGTAGAATGTTTCGTTATTTTTAACGAATCTGCTTTAATGAAGCCATGAGCACAAGTTCCATCCTTGGAGAGCCAATATGCATGTACCCAACCATCTGCAGAAGATGCATTATCAATCATCAATCTCTGCCCTTTTTTTAACGATCCAATAATGGTTGCCTTTTTGTTTGGTGCTATTCTAACATTCATACTTTCTACAGTTGCCTTTTCCGGTAATGTAGCCCAACGTAAATTAGTATTATTTACATTAGGAATACCCCAAGAAAATGAAATTTTATCCCCCTCCTTTGTACTGACAACCCTAACCGTATCCATCATCATACCATCAGCAGTTATATTTTTCCCAATGCTATTGAAATAATTGATGATTGCTTTATTATAATTATGAATACGATATCTGATTTGCAGCGTTTTACCATTAATGTTACGTTCAGTTTCAATTTTCTCTGCTTCGAAGTACACATTATCACAAAGAGGCAAAACTTCATCTACAAAAAATGCAAAGGCCGCCTGGTCTTCCGGATAGATATAGCCGGAAGCTGCTTCTATTTCATTTGCGCTTAAACGGCTTAACATCTTTTTCTCCATCCTGCTGCCAGTGCTGCAACCAGCAAGAACAAGAATAAAAAGAAAAACAATGACCTGACAAATAATTTTAGGTTTCATAATATCTTTTCCTCATATTATAATTATATTATTAATCAAGTAAATTCTTATTTTGTAAAGCCTTCTTTACATTTTCAAATTCCGTACAGAAAAGCAGTGTATCAAAGTCCGCCTCAGAGCACATTCCCCATGCAACCATTTTATTTTCATTATTTGAGGATACAACTTGTTCATATATAAACATTGCAAAATCTTCATTTTCCTTCTCAACAACAAATATAGGAGTAAAAACGTGGTTTTCGACTATTTCCATTTTGTTAGAGTTCTTCGACCACCATGCAACGCTCATGGGGAGATAAAACGGGAATGTCTTTTTGGTATCCTGCATATTGTTATTCAAGGCCTCTTTCTTCCATTCAATATATTTATTGCGGATTGATAATAAGTTTTCTCTAAATAGTTCGATATTCTCCTTACCAGCGACAAAGAAGAAAGTGTTATCATGACCAGCGAAGGATATATCATAATAGCCGTTTTCTTTTGTAACACAAATTGAGGTTCGTATGCCACAATTTTCTAAAACTCCAATTGGCGTCAAATCATACTTTTGTTCACCTCGAGTCATAATGCTAACTAAACATAGCATCAATACTGTAAATAGTTTTTTCATAATGATTAAATTTTATATTTCATGTCAATTTACATAAGTCATTTTGACAGGCTCCATCTATCATATATCTAATAGATTTTTTCCCACTGATGTTGGCTGCGACCATCATAACAACACCCGCCATTTATATGTGCCGTAGGCTCATCTGTTTGAAGTTTAAGACCGCATTTTTTACATTTTATGATTTTTTGCGTACCCACGTTGCACAATCTACGCCAATCATGATATGCATTAGGAGAGTATCCCTGCTTTCTATTTTCACATACTCCCGATGCCAACTGAGGTCTTGAGCTTGATTGAACTACCATTCCACAATTATGGCATTCCCAATAAGCGCAATGTGAATGTTCTGAACCAAAGGCATTTATTTTGGCAGTTTCTTTCGGTTCAGCATTTCGATAATGAGCAAAATAGAAGTCAATTTGATTGTCCGGCTGACCATCATCGATTTTGTCGTAGTGCCATTCAGGATCATATTTTTCCGTCAATGTGACAAACCTTTCTACTTGAGCCATGGACATTTCATTTTGTCTATCCCATAATGTTGTCCACAATTTTTCAGCCTGCATAACATTACCGGTTGCATAAGCATTCTCTAATTTGTCCAAAGTAGAATCAATCTGTGCTTTACAAGCACTTATACATAGGACGATCCCTATTAAAATAATTATCTTTTTCATCATAATGATTATTTTGAAATATACAAACATTATTTTAGTTTGACTTTTTTAGGAAGACTTTTTTTGATGTCATCCGTGCCTCTTTTGCCTAATTCAACACCTGTACCTAATGCAATAAGTGCTAAAACGACTTTTAATACGCCCTTAAGACCTTCCATAATTTTCAGTTTTTAGTGTTAATAGAATCAAATAGTTTGTCGATCCAATCGGAGATAACGCCTCCTAATTTGCGACCTGTATCAAAACTCTCTTTTGATACTTTTTGTACCAATTCGATTAGCTCTTTCTTGTCTAATCCATTGGCAAGGGTAGATAATTCTTCTCCTGTCATAACTTTAATAATTTTAAGAGGTTAGAAAAATATTGGTCAAATTTTGCTTGGCCACTGTACCATGCGCTGGAAGACGGATGGTAAGGATTGATGACGGCAACCGGATGGCTTACACCAAGTACATTCAGGTGGCATACATAGTACTCTGTTTCCTGTAGTTCTTTCAAGTCCACGAGATACGGATTGCGCTCTTTGAGAGCGGAATTGATCACGCTACCCCAGACGATGATGATGTCAGGTTGTAACTGTTGTACAACTTCTGTAAATGCCGCAAAATCACGTTCCGACAAGTCCGACCACGATGTCTCACGGAACGAGCCGTTTGTTGCTGGCAGGAAGAACTGGACGTAATTGGTGAATGCCATGTGCTCCCAGATTGTATCATAATCATCTGTACCGAGATACTTGCCCATATATGTAGCAAAGCGTTGGTACGTTGTGGGTGCATCCTCCACGCAATAACTCGGTTCTAAATGAAGCTGCTTACCGGCTGGTTTGTACTCCGGACATTTGTTGTCATACTCAGACGAGTCCTTCAAGATAACGCTGGTACATGAGGCAAAGAACGGACATTTGACGCGATTGCAATAGAAGCTTGCGCCTAGCACTAAGATCTTCTTGCCTCGAATTCCTTCCTTGTAATGATTGCCCACGTAGGGTTCAAAAAATAGTTGTTTACTCATAATAAAAAACAATACTTTTGCATTTCCGGGTGCAAAAGTACTGCTTTTAAAATAAACAAATGTATACGTATACAAATTATTTTAATT
>ODAI011751796.1_pt1 | contig 18268 bp, 18 predicted proteins | sample 1539321 | NCBI WGS metagenome assembly ODAI01 (sample SAMN02144231, study PRJEB22623) | gut metagenome | biome: sheep rumen | host: Ovis aries | place: New Zealand | reverse complement strand
TGTTCTTGAGCGGGGAAGAGACGCCGCTGCGCATGTCCCGCATGAAATTCTGGACGTCAAGGCGGGACTTGATGTTCAGCGGGGCACGGATGGTGCCGTAGACGCGGTGCTCCACATAGACGTCGAGCACGGTGCCGCCAAGGTCTACGATACACGTCAGCTCGTCCTCCGTCTCCTCGTCGCTGTGCTTTACCTTGTAGACCCTGCGAGTCCCGGAGGCATGCATGAGCATGTAGCCGGAGCTGGTGGAAATCAGCTCCGGGTGCGCCGTCCTGAGCAGGGCAACGTCGGTCACGATGACCTGCCTGCTCACGTTCAGCTGGCTGGCAAGCAGGGAACCGGGCACCGGCTCTGTGGCCGCGGCGAGCAGCTCCAGAATCCGGTTCCTGCGTATTTCTCCGCCCGTCCGCATGCTATGCCTCCACTGGATGCAGGTTCTTGAGCGACAGGTCGAGGATGGGGGCGGAATGGGTGAGAGCCCCGCTGGAGATGTAGTCCACGCCGAGCCCCGCGAGCCTCGCGATATTCTCTTTGGTGACGTTGCCTGAAACCTCTACCTCCGCACGGCCGCCGATAATCGCCAGCGCCTGTTCCATGGTGGCAGTGTCCATGTTGTCCAGCATGATGATGTCCGCCCCCGCGTCCACGGCTTCCTGCACCTGCGCGAGGCTTTCCACCTCTACCTCTATTTTGCGCACGAACGGCGCATAGTCCTTTGCCATCCGTATGGCCGCCGCGACCCCGCCGGCCGCGCCTATGTGGTTGTCCTTGAGCAGCACGCCGTCTGATAGATTGTAGCGGTGGTTTGAGCCGCCGCCCACGCGCACGGCGTATTTCTCAAAGATGCGGTTGTTCGGCGTGGTCTTGCGGGTATCCAGCAGCCGGATTTTTGTGCCCGCAAGCAGCGCGGCTACCTGATGCGTGTACGTGGCGATGCCGCTCATGCGCTGCAGGTAGTTCAGCGCCGTGCGTTCCCCGGAGAGCAGCACGCGGATATCGCCCCGCACGGTGCCGAGCTGCTGCCCGGCGGCAACGGCATCTCCGTCTTTGACGGAGAAGGCGCATACGGTGCCGGCGTCAAGCAGCGTGAACACGCGGGCAAAGACATCAAGACCGGCGATGATGCCGTCCTGCTTGGCGAGCAGCCAGACTTCCCCCTGCCGGGGATGCGGCATGACGGCGTTTGTGGACACATCCTCGCTGGAGATGTCCTCCTTGAGCGCGCTGAGAATCAAATCGTCCGCGTTGAGCTTAAGCGATATGCTGTTCATGGTAAAGCCTCATTCTCTGTATTTCCGCAAGCGCAGCGTCACGGTACTGCGCCGCAAGTGTTACGGTATCGATATAGGAATCCGCGCTGAACGGCTCCTCTTCCACAGCCGGGGCGAGCCCCTCTGCCATAATATTGAGCGCGGCGCGCTTTGCAAAGACCATGCTCTCCAGCAGGGAATTGCTCGCGAGGCGGTTCTTGCCGTGTACGCCGTTGCAGCTTGTCTCCCCTGCGGCGTAGAGCCCGGCGAGCGATGTCCGGCTCCAGCTGTCAACCGCCACGCCGCCCATAAAGTAATGCTGCGCGGGAACCACGGGAATCGCCTCCTTCGTGCAGTCCCAGCCTTCTTCCCGGCACTTCTCGTAGATGTGCTTGAAGTGCGAGAGAATGACCTGCCGGGGAATGCGCTCCATGGAGAGCCACACGTGCGGCGTCCCGTCCTTCTGCATCTGCGAGCGGATTGCGGCCGCGACCACATCGCGGGGCTGGAGCTCGTCGGTAAAGCGCTGCATGTCCTTGTCCAGCAGTATGCCTCCCTCGCCCCGCACGGATTCGCTGATAAGGAAGGAACGCTCCCCGCTGCGGCCGGTATAGAGCGTCGTCGGATGAATCTGGATGTAATCGGGATCCTGCAGCGGAATGCCGTGCCGGAGCGCGATGGCGAGGGCGTCCCCCGTCAGGTGCGGGTAGTTCGTGGAATGCTCGTAGAGCCCGCCGATGCCGCCGCATGCCCATACCACGTTACCGGCCTTCATGGGCACGATGGCGCTCCCGTCCGCAGCAGTCCCGCGGCGGAAGCGCGCGAGCGGGCTCTTTGCCCCGCAGGATACGACGACGCCCGTGCAGCGGGAGCCTGACGCGCTTTTTCCCGTCAGGATGTCCAGCATGGTGGCGTTCTCGTACAGCGTCACGTTCGGCAGGTTCCTGACGGCGCGGAGCAGTCGGCTCGTGATTTCTTTGCCGGTGATGTCCTCGTGGAACAGTATGCGTTCCCGTGAATGCGCCCCTTCGCGCGTAAAGCGCAGGCCGCCGCTGGAGTTGCGCGCAAAACGCACCCCGTAGCAGAGCAGATCCCTGATGACGTCCTGCGAGGAGCGGATCATGATGTCCACGGATTCCGGATTGTTCTCGAAATGCCCGGCACGCATGGTGTCCTGGTACCAGGGCTCGTAGTCGTCTTCGTCCCTGAGCATGCAGATGCCGCCCTGCGCAAGGTAGGAGTCGCACTCTTCCGCGGTAGCTTTTGTGATGATGGCGATGCGCTTGCCGAGCGGCAGCGTGAGCGCGCAGTACAGCCCTGCCACACCGCAGCCCACAATGATGACGTCCGCCCTGAATTCCTTGTTTTCCTCTGCTTCCATACGAATCTCCCCTTATGACCGGGCCGCCGCAAGCATGCGCTCCAGCGGTATGGCAGCCTTCTGCCGCAAAGCGTCCTCCACCGTGACGCATGGCTCGCGCTCCGCAAGGCAGCGGCGCACATTCTCCAGCGTGATGCGCTTCATGTTGGGGCAAATCTGCCGCGCCCCCACAAAATAGAACTGCTTGCCGGGCGCCGCTTTCCGCATCTCGTGCAGCACGCCCTGCTCGGTGCACACGATGAATTCCTGCGCGGGCGCGGCGCTTACATGCTCAATCAGCTCCTTTGTGCTTCCGAGGAATTCCGCGAGCGAGCAGACCTCCTCGTTGCATTCGGGGTGGGCGATGATTTCTGCGCCGGGATGCTCGCGGAGCGCCGCCTCAAGATTGCGGGCGCTGATGCTGGCGTGCACGTGGCAGAAGCCCTTGTTCAGGATGATGTTTTTTTCCGGCACCTGCGCGGCAACGTAGCGCCCCAGGTTCCCGTCGGGGATAAAGAAGATGTTTTTCTGCGGCAGGCTCCTGACGACCTTGAGCGCGTTTGACGAGGTGACGCAGATGTCGGAGAGCGCCTTGATGTCCGCCATGGAATTGATGTAGCAGACGACGGCAAGGTCGTCGTATTTTGCGCGCATGGCGGCGATGTCCTCCGCGGAGACCATCAGCGCCATGGGGCACACGGCGTCCGGCGCGGGCATGAGCACCGTCTTGTCCGGGTTCAGGATGCAGGCGCTCTCTCCCATGAACGTGACCCCGCAGAACACGATGGTGCGGTGGCTGTCAGACTTAGCCACCTTGGCCAGATAGAACGAATCGCCCACATAGTCGGCAACCTCCTGCACCGCGCCGTCAACATAGTAGTGGGCAAGGATGACCGCATCCCTGCTGCGGCACAGCTCCCGTATCTCTTCCTGCAATTCAGTCACAGCCAGCCTCCCGGACGGAATTCCCGTCAGTAGATGCGCCCGGAACAGCATCTGTCCTCTACGGAAGCAGAATTTCCGGACAGGGCTAGTATAGCGATTGCAAACTTTGCTGTCAATATAAAAGTTACAGCTGTCTTGTCTTGCAAAGGCTTTTGTTTTCTGCTATAGTTCCCGTTGTAGAGGATGGCTTGCAAAGAGGCAGGACGGAATATACGGTAACCGTGTGTTCCGCCCTGCCTCTTTGCTTTTATGTGTATTCTGCAGGAGGTTTTGATATGATGGCTGTGTATCAGAGGCAGAATGGGATGCGTTTTTGCCAGCCTTTCTTTTGCGAAGGAGTGCTGCGCTATACGCAACAGGATTATTATAATCCGTTCCATCTTTCTTTTTGCGAGTTCTCGCTTGGCCCGGTGATTGACAGGGAGGCGAACACTCTTTTTATGAAGTGCATCCCCGATGGCTGCGTAACGGTTCTCTTTATACAGAAAGGCTCTTCCTGTAAGATAGAGCTGCTTGGGACTCCGCTTGAGGCGAAGCAGCTCATTGTATACCCCGAAGCCCTCTATTTTTGCGTCCGTCTGGAGCCGGGAATGAAATTCCCGTATTCCCGCATATCAGGCGGCTCATTCAGCACCAGGGACATTGTGAACACAGAGATTTTTATTCCTCATCTGGATGCAGATACGGAAAGCCTTGCGGAAAAGCTTTTTTCCGCCCCTTCTTTTGAAAAGCGCATAGAAGTTTTTTATGCCTACATCACCAGCTTTTCTCTGGAGGAGCTTTTTGTGAGCGATGTCCTCATGGACATGCTGCACCGCATCTATTGTGCGGGCGGCAATGTGAATATCAGGAGCATGGCGGATGAAGTCTGCTATTCGGAGCGGCAGTTCTCAAGGCTTTTTTCTGAATCCCTCGGATACTCTCCAAAGACCTTTGCCCGCATCGTCAGGCTCCAGCATGTCCTGAGCGAGATGAAACGGCTTTCCGGCACCGGCATAAAAATCGCAAGCATTCCCGTCGCGCGCTTTCTTTCAGGAATGAACTATTCCGACCAGGCGCACTTCCAGCGCGAGTTCAAGGATTTTACCACGCTCACACCGCGGCAGTTTGCGGTGTTCGCCACGGAAAAAGGCCATAAGCCCGGATGCTCTGCCTGCGCGGGAAGCCTTTTCTGCTCTGCCGGGAAAACGTGACTATGAATGAGGCTTCCTTATATATCCATTCGTTTCTTATGCACAAGGACATTCCCTTTTTGCGCTACTGCCATGCGGAGTGCGCTTGCCGCAAAGACTGGCAGGCCGCCGTTAAGAAGCTGAATGTAAAGGCTCTGCCCGTATTCTCTAGTGTCAGGGGTATGCCCGCGCAGGACGGTGCGGGGAAGCGAGCTTTTTTGCTGGAGCTTTCCGCTGCGGACAAGGCAGAGCCTGACTCAGGATGGATGCTGAGCGCGGCGCAGGGCGATGCTTTGCGTATGCTGCGTTGTAGCGAGGCTACGCTTTCCCCGCTCTCTCTTGTGTTTGACAAAGAGAAGCATTTCTATCTTTCCGTCTCTCCAGAGCTTTGCAAAGAAAAGCTGCTCTGCTTTCCCTGCGCGGACGCAAGGGAGAGCGTCGTTCTTTCTTATGGTGACTTTATGGGGCGTTTTGTCCCAGAGGCCTGCATCCGTCTTTTATAGGCGCGTCCGTTTTTTTCAATATCCTTTTTACAAAAAGAGGCATACTCTCTCCAACATCTTATTAAAAGGAGATTTGTATGGGTATGGAATTCAAACGGGAGAACATTCACGGTGGTGCCGCCTACGAGGATTTTGCAGGATATGCGCGTATTGCCATTGCCGGGCCTTTCGCCTATGTCTCCGGTACGACCGCTGTAACGCCGGAAGGCACGGTCTACGGAGAGGGCGATGCCTACGCGCAGGCAAAGTACATATTCGACAAGCTTGTAGGCCTGCTCAAAAAGAACGGCTACACCTGCGAGGAAGTGGTCAAAGTGAACATCTGGACTACAGATGTCTCCAAAAACAATGACATTACAAAAGCTTACTCCGAGTACTTCAAGGAGTACCGTCCTGCGTGCACATGGATTGGCGTTGCGTCGCTGAACCGTCCTACGCAGCTGGTCGAGATTGAGATGCAGGCCATCAAGGGCGCAAAGATTTCATAAGGGCACCTCGAAAATGCGATGTCCTGAGTCGCGCTGTTATAGCGACGTAGAACTCGTTGGCACATTCGAAAAATCGCCGAAGGCGAGTTTCCCGAGGTGCCCATAACAAAAAAAAAATTCTTCGCCCCCGCTTCGTGTGCACAATGGCGTGTGCTGGAGCACGGGGCTTTGGGGGACAGGCGAAAGGGGGCTTTCGATGAGCAGAATACAAGAACATCCGATTCTGGGAACGTATGAAAAGGGAAAAGAGGTTCACTTTTCATTTGACGGAAAAGATTTTACGGGCTTTGAAGGGGAATCCATTGCCGCCGCGCTAAAGGCAAACGGCATTATGATTCACCGCTATACAAGCAGAAAGCACAAGCCTCGCGGAATCTTCTGTGCCATAGGCCGGTGTACGGACTGCGTCATGATTGTAAACGGGCAGCCTAACGTGCGCACGTGCATCACAGAGCTTTCGGAGGGCATGACCATACAGACCCAGTATGGCGTTGTTCCGGAAGAGAAGTGCGGCTGGATTGCAGGGTAAGAAGAGGAGGCGGGATATGAAGCGGCATGAACTGATTGTAATCGGCGCGGGTCCTGCGGGATTGAGCGCTGCCATAGAAGCAAAGAAGAACGGCATGGACGTTATCGTCTTTGACGAGAACTCGCGCCCCGGAGGCCAGCTGTTCAAGCAGATACATAAATTCTTCGGAAGTAAGGAGCACCATGCAAAGGAACGGGGGTTCATGATAGGCCGCTCCCTGCTTGCCGAGGCTGAGCAGCTCGGAGTCCGTGTGGAGCTGAATGCCACGGTCATGGGAATCTACGAGAACAAGGAAGTCACTGTAAAGATGAAGGATGCATCTTCTGCAGAGATGTCCGTGCACCATTACAAGGCGGACTACATCATCATTGCGACTGGTGCCGCGGAAAACATGATTCCCTTTAAAGGCTGGGATACGCCCGGCGTTATAGGGGCGGGAGCGGCGCAGGCTCTGATGAATCTTCAGGGAGTTCAGCCAGGAAAGAAGATTCTTATGGTCGGAAGCGGCAACGTGGGGCTGGTGGTCAGCTTCCAGCTCTTGCAGGCAGGATGCGAGATTGCGGCAGTCATAGATGCTGCTCCCCGTGTGGGGGGCTACGGCGTGCATGCGGCAAAACTTGCCCGTACGGGAGTTCCCTTCTATCTCTCTCATACGGTAGTAGAGGCAAAGGGCGGCGACCATGTGCGCAGTGCGGTGATTGCGGAACTTGATTCCAGTTTTAAGCCGATTCCGGGAACGGAAAAAGAGCTTGACGTAGACACCATTTGCATTGCCGTCGGCTTGAGCCCGATGAGCCAGCTTGCAAGCAATGCCTGCTGCAAAATGGCGCTTATTCCTTCCAAGGGCGGGAACGTCGCCGTCTTAAATGAATACGGCGAGACTTCTGTTTCTGGCATATACTGTGCGGGCGATGTCGCAGGGATTGAGGAGGCAAGCTCCGCCATGATTCAGGGTAAGAGCGTCGCAAGCCATGTCTGCATGAAAGCTGGCTACATTGACGAGGATCAGTTCAACACAAAGTACCATGGCTTTCAGGCCTCCCTCGGCGAGCTGCGGCAGGGAATGTTCGCTCCTAAAAACAAGGGGCGCACAGACTGGGGTACGACAGACGAAGGCTATCCTGTCTCCAAGAACCTGCTAGCGCACGGCTGTGTTACAGAGGAGGAGATAGCATCTTTTCCCGCGGCTTCTTATGAGAAGCAGGGCATTCACCCTGTTATAGAGTGCACGCAGAATATTCCCTGCAATCCCTGTCAGGAAGCCTGTAAGCTTGGCTGCATTATGGTGGGGGCGAACATTACGCGGATTCCTGCCATTGACACGGCCAAAAAGTGCTCAGGCTGCGGCATGTGCGTGGCGACTTGTTCAGGGCAGGCGATATTCTTGGTGAACAAGGATTTTGAGCCAGGCTTTGCAACGGTGGCGTTCCCCTATGAGTTTTTGCCGGGCTTGAAGAAAGGCGACAGGGGAAAGGCTCTGGACAGGAGCGGAAATCCTGTCTGCGATGCGGAGCTTGTTGACGTAAAGCAGCTTCCTGCTATGGATAAGACTGCTGTTGTTACCATGAAAGTTCCGCTGGCATGTGTGAACAGCGCGCGTTTCTTTAAGACAGTATGAGGAGGTGTGATATGGCAAAGCTGATTCGTACAAGGAAAGCGGAACCCTTTGAGGAAAAAAACGGGGACGATATGATTATCTGCCGCTGTGAGGAAATCACACGGGGAGAAATACGCCGTGCGGTGCATGACGGCATGAGCACTATGAATGAGGTGAAGCGTTATTTGCGAAGCGGTATGGGGCTGTGCCAGGGGCAGACCTGCCAGCGTCTGGTGCAGGGTATTATCGCGGCGGAGCTTGGCGCAAAGCCCGGAGATGTGGGGATGATTCAGGGACGGTCTCCCGTGCGTCCTGTTGAGATTCAGACCTTTGGCAAGAATATTCTTGATGTGCAGGAGGTGTAGCATGAAAGAAAAGCGATGTGCGGATGTGCTTGTTATAGGCGGCGGCATTATGGGCTGTGCCACTGCATACAGGCTTGCGCAGAAGGGGCTTGATGTCCTTGTCCTTGAGAAAAAGGAAATCGGCAACGGCGGCTCCTGCCGCAATGCGGGCGGCGTGCGGCAGTCTGCGCGCGATCCCAAGGAGCTGCCTCTTGCCATGTATGCGGTGGAGCATATCTGGCCCACCCTGAGCGATGAGCTTGGTGTCAATGTCGAGTATGTGCAGAAGGGAAACATGCGTCTGGGGCTTACCGAAAAAGACATAAAGGTTCTTGAGGCACATACCGCAAAAAGCACAAAGGTCGGGCTTGACGTAAAGATGATTTCCGGCGATGAGGCGCGGGAGATATGCCCCTCCATGTCTAAGGAGATTATTGCCGCAAGCTGGTGTGCGACGGACGGGCATGCAAATCCGCTCAAGACAACACTGGGCTACTACAGAAAGGCGCTTGAATGCGGCGTGACTTTTGTTACCGGGGTAAAGGTGCTTGGGCTGCAGAAGGTGCGTGGCAGCATCAGAAAAGTCATTACCGATGACGGCGTGTATGAAGCTCCGCAGGTTCTTTTGTGCGCAGGATATGAGTCCCGCGCGATTGCAAATACGGTGGGTATAGATGTTCCCGTGGAGCGGCAGTTCAACGAAGTGCTGGTGACGGAGGCCATGCCTCCCATGTTTGACATCATGCTTGGTGTGGCAGGCGGAGAGTTCTACGGACATCAGAGCGAGCACGGAAGTTTTGTGCTTGGCGGAAACTCCGGATTGCAGGCTTTTACCTCGAACAACGCAGGTGAGCATTTTGTGACAAACCCGCTTACCGCTCCGAGTATCTCGCGCGGTATCATGCGGTACTTCCCGTGCCTCAAAGACGTAAAGGTTGTGCGCACCTGGAGCGGCTGGTATGACCAGTGCATTGATGTGCTTCCTGTCATAGACAACGTAAAGGAAGTGCCGGGGCTTACGCTGGCCTTTGGCTTTAGCGGACACGGGTTCGGCATCTCTCCTGCCGTATCCCTTGCCTTGTCAGAGCTGATGACGGAGGGGGCATCTCATACGATAGATATAAGCCAGTTGAAATACGACCGCTTCAAGACAAAAAGCTGATTATAAAAACGTCATTCTTCCTGCCCCTGCGCTCCTGTGTGCGTGGAACGCGGGGGCTTTTTGTTTCTTCTTCATGAATCCCACAGCGGATTTCAGATCCAGAGCAAGTCTCAAAACTCAGGCAGGACTTTTGAGGCTCCGCTCCATAAAAAGTCCGAATTTTTCAATAAGCTTTTTCGGAAAACTGCCATACTGTCTGCATAAAACAAATGCAGGTGGGTTGCGGCAGAATGCTGCGACAAACTGCGCAGGGTACAGGAGGTTTTTATGAGTTACCCAAGAGTCGATTTCCTTTATTTGAGTGAGCCAGACATGATTAAAGCCGGTGTGCGGGATGTCATAGGATGCACAGACTGTATGGAAGAAGTGGTAAAACTTCTGTACAAGGGTGATTACCGTATGGGTGGTGAAAGCGGAAATTCCCACGGCTGCATGGTTCAGTTCCCGAAGAATCCTGAATTCCCAGCCATGCCAAAGGACGGGCCTGACCGCCGTTTCATGGCGATGCCTGCATATCTTGGCGGTCACTTTGACATGGCAGGATGCAAGTGGTACGGCTCGAATGTTGACAACCGCAGCAAGAAGCTTCCGCGATCCTGCCTGATGCTTACGCTGAATGACAAGGAGACGGGAACTCCTGTGGCGCACATGAGCGCGAACTTAGTGAGCGCATACCGTACTGCGGCGATTCCCGGCGTGGGCGTAAAGCTCATGGCTAAAAAGGACGCGAAGGTTCTGGGTATTGTGGGACCGGGCTTCATAAACAACGTGACGATTGAGACCTTTGCCGCGCTGCGCCCCAGCCTTGACACGCTTAAGATAAAGGGAAGGGGAAAGGCCGCCATAGACCGCTGCATCGCCTACACAAAGGAGCATTGCCCCCAGTTCAAGAATTTTATCGTCTGCGATACGATTGAGGAGTGCGTGCGCGGAAGCGACATCATGAACTTTGCCGTATCTACTCCTACTGGCGGATCTGAAACCTATCCGTGGATTGAACGGGACTGGGTAAAGCCGGGGGCGCTTATCTGCACGGTGGGCGCATTGAACACTTCCGAGGATTTTATTGCGGACTCCAAGACAAAGCTTGTGGTTGACAACACCAAGATGTATGACACATGGGCGGAGGAATACCCCTATCCCACATTTGAGAAATGGTTCATCTTTGGCTCCAAGTTTACGGACATGATACATGACGGAAAGCTTAGCAAAGACCGCATGGAGGATATTGGCGCGATTGCTAGCGGCGCGGTTCCGGGACGGGCAAGTGATGACCAGATAATCATCTATTCAATCGGCGGCATGCCGGTGGAGGACGTCGCGTGGGGAAAGACCTGCTACGAGCGAGCGCTCAAAATGGGCATAGGCACCAAGCTGAACCTCTGGGAAGAGCCGTATCTGTACTAAAGTATGCTGCGCCGCCACGGGCTCAGTCTGCCTCTTAGACGAATGACCCGCCTGACACCCCTTACTGTCCGGCATGGCCTGTGGCGGCATTTTTAGGAGATAGTTATGGAAAACACATATCTTTTCAATTCGCTTTTCGTGCTGCTCGCTGCTGTCCTTGTGTTTATGATGCAGATGGGATTCGCCTGCTGCGAGGCAGGCTTTTCCCGCGCAAAGAATGCCTGCAACATCTGGCTCAAGAATTTCTGCGACTTCTGCGTTGGCTCTCTTGTGTATTACATTATAGGCTTTGGCATTATGTATGGCGACGACTGGCATGGCCTTGTCGGGACGACGGGCTTTGGAAATCCGCTTGCGCAGGACTTGGCTGTGTGGCGGAATCTTGACGGTGTGCTGAGTCCGCATATCTACCTTCTGTTCCAGACCATGTTCTGTGCTACTGCGGCAACCATCATTTCTGGAGCTGTAGCGGAACGCTTTAAGTTCAGCTCGTACCTGATTGTAAGTGCCGTGATGAGCGGCATACTATATCCTGTCGTCGGCCACTGGGTATGGGGTGGCGGCTGGCTTAGTTCCGTTGGCTTTTCAGATTTTGCCGGCAGCGGCGCAGTACACATGGTAGGAGGATTCGCAGCCCTTGCGGGCGCATGGATGGTAGGCCCCAGAATCGGAAAGTACATAAACGGAAAGAGCCAGGCCGTTCCTGGGCACAACATTCCTATGGCTATGCTTGGTGGCTTTATCCTGTGGCTTGGCTGGTACGGCTTTAATCCTGGCAGCGAGCTTGCCTTTGATGAGGTCACGCTGTACACGGCCATTACCACCACATGTGCAGGAAGCGTGGGCGGACTTTCGGCCCTGCTCTTTACATGGCTGCGCTACAAAAAACCGGATCCGACACTTGCCCTGAACGGCGCGCTCGGCGCACTGGTTGCGGTGTGTACGGGTGTCGCGGAGATAAGCTTGCCCGGTGCCTGCATTATTGGCATAGTAAGCGGCATCATGCTTCCTTTGAGTGTGGAGTTTGTGGACAAGGTACTGCGCATTGATGACCCCGCCGGCGCAATCTCGCTGCACGGAGCGAACGGAATTCTTGGCGTTGTGGAAGGAGGCCTTCTTTCTACAAGCCGCGGTCTTTTCTATGGATTTGGAATAAAGTATCTTCTGGCGCAGATTCTTGGGGTAGTAAGTATCGGTGCATTTATTCTGGCTTCAACATTCCTATTGTTCTATCTTCTTAAAAGGACGGTGGGAATCCGCGTTACGAAGGAAGAGGAGCTGGACGGGCTTGATAAGCATGAGCATGCGATGCTTGCCTATGTGATGTAAAAAATCCCTCCATGGTTTTTTACATCTGCAGTTTGCAAGCGGGCTGCATCATTCTATATGCTAAGAAACAACGCACCGTCCGTGGTGTTTCTGGCAGGAATTTTTAATATGAGGAGTACAAGAATATGGCGAATATGTACAATGTGACAATAATATTCAACCCTGAGAAACTGAAGCCTCTGGTGAGCGCGTTCAATGCGCTGGGGATTACGGGTATAACCGTAACGCATGTGGAAGGCTGCGGCGCGCAGCACGGCTTCAAGGGCTACTACCGTGGCATTGAGAATGATATTCAGCTTTTGCCCAAGGTAAAGGTAGAAGTCATTGTGTCTGCGATTCCTGTGGACACGGTTATTGAGGCTGCTAGCAAGGTTCTTGACTCCAAGGAGATTGGGGCAGGGAAAATATTTGTCTATGATGTGGAGAAGGTTCTCAGGGTGCGTACGCGGGAAACAGACTTTGATGCATTGCAGGACAGCCCTGCGGGCAAATAAAAGATGAGCATCTTTGACATCATCGGCCCTGTCATGGTGGGGCCTTCCAGTTCCCATACGGCAGGGGCGGTGAGGATAGGGCTTGTTTCCAGGGAACTCCTGCAGGATGAAGTGGTGTTTGCAGACGTGCGTTTTCACGGTTCGTTTGCTTCCACGTACAAGGGGCATGGAACTGACCGCGCGATTATTGCCGGCCTGCTTGGAATGCAAAGCGATGACGTACGCATTGCAGACAGCCTTTCCATTGCAAAAAAGAAGAACGTAAAAGTGTTTTTCTCTTCCATGGATTTAGGGGATGCGCACCCGAACAGTGTTTTGCTTACCGCTCAGGGGGCTGGGGGCCGGAGGATTGCAGTGCAGGCTTCTTCCATTGGCGGTGGACGGATTCTGGTAAATAAGCTTGACGGCATAACCGTCAATTTTTCTGCGACGAGGCCAACGCTTATTGTGCACAATTATGATACGGCGGGGCATGTCGCATTTGTTACCCAGGAGCTGTTCAAGCATGGCATAAATATCGCGGCAATGCAGTTGTACAGGAGCGGGCCCGGCGGATATGCCGTTATGGTTCTGGAGACAGACCAGTCTGTTCCTCCGGAACTTGTCCTGCACATAACGAACTACGAGGGCGTCATAAAGGTGGCTTATGTGGATGGAGTGCTGCAATGAGTTTTGAGTCATTACACGGTATTGTCGCTTTATGCAAGGAGCGGCACCTGAGCTTTGCGCAGACGGTGAGGGCTCTTGAAGTGCGGTCAAGCGGGATTGAGGAGCAGGAGCAGTACAAGCGTATGGCCGGGCTTTGGGCTGCCATGCAGGACTCTTCCAGGAACTATGATGCGGATCTGCGCTCTGCAAGCGGTCTTTCTGGTGGTGATGGAGAAAAGTTCAGGCTGTACGTGGCACAGAAAAGCACATTGTGCGGAGAGCCGCTTTCTGCCATTATTACAGAAGCCCTTAAGACGGCTGAGTCCAATGCCTGCATGAAGCGCATTGTGGCATCTCCCACCGCAGGCTCCTGCGGCGTTCTCCCCGCCGTGCTTATCCCGCTGTACCGGAACGGTCTGGCAGAGGAGCCGGATATACTGGAATCCCTTTTTGTTGCTGCAGGAATAGGGCAGGTAATAGCAAACCGGGCCTCAATATCCGGCGCGGAAGGAGGCTGCCAGGCAGAAATCGGGACTGCAAGCGCGATGGCGGCGGGAAGCCTTGTGTTTCTGCGGAACGGTACGGCGGAGCAGGTTGCTTACGCGGCAGGATATGCGCTGCAAAATCTCCTAGGGCTCGTATGTGACCCTGTGGGCGGTCTTGTTGAGGTTCCCTGCATAAAGCGGAACGTCATGGGGGCGGTAAATGCCATGGCTTCGGCAGATATGGCGCTTGCAGGTATTGTTCCCGTCATTCCTGCTGACGAAGTGATAGATGCCATGCGCAGCGTGGGAAGAAAGATTGATGAGTCCCTGAGGGAGACCGGCAGGGGAGGACTTGCGGCCTGCCCCACTGCGCTCAGGTTTTGCAATGCTTTGTAAAGCAGTGTTTTATCTTCCTCGTTTTATGCGCTTCTCCTTGCATGGGGCAAAATGCGCTTTGCTCCCGCTCTGCATGTCGGCGCGGACTCAGAGCCCTCCGCGGAAGCGCTTTTTCTGCCCCCGCCACAGCGCGGTAAAATCGTCCCGCTCGCCATAAAAGAAGAGGCCTTCCGCGTAATGGCACCACTCTTCCGACCACGTGGTTCCTGTCCTGAGCCCGAAGAGCGCGCTCGCAAGGATGACCACATGCCCGTCGTGGGAGCAGGCGATGCTCAGGCCTCTGCTGCCTGCCGTCTCCCTGAACAGCGCGTCAAGAATCCGGCCTGCCTCGGCCTCTAGCGTGACGCCGCGCGTTGCCGCATAGTCATGCAGCTGCAGGTAGTTGTAATACTCGTACCAGCCGATGCCGCCTTCTTCCTTGGGGCGCGGGTCGCCCAGAAGCTCCGAGAATTCCCGGCACTCCGCAATCTGCCCGTCGGGGGCAAAGGGCGCGGGAACGCTGCGGACAATCTCCCGCAGCGTCTGTTTGCAGCGCCCGACGCAGCTGCTGCGGAGCACGCCCAGCTTGCGGTCTATGGAAGCACCGGTGGCGTTCGCTGAGCGGACACCTTCGGGGGTCAGCAGGAGCTTTGAGTAGTCGCCGTCAGGAGGATTGCCGTAGCGCTCCTCGTGGCGCATAAAAAGCACGGCCGGTATCCCGTCGGGGATTTCCGCCGCGGCCGCCGTCATCCACGGGTTTCTGGAAGCAAAAGTCATGCCTTTATTGTAACACTATATGCAAAATATGTGCTATACTGGGATACAGCATGAAACGAGAAGGAAACCGGATGCTCAGGGGCATCTCGATGCTTGTGTCCGTCTGCATCGCGGTGCTTTTTTGCCTCTTTGTGTTCTATTTTGTTCCCCTCATCACCAGCTCCGGCGGGGGCTGGGCGGACGACAGCAGCGATGCCGAGGACAGGCGCTATCACGTGCTTGTGGTGGGCAAGCAGGGCAACGAGTCCGTGCTGCGCCAGATTTTTGAGGGCGCGCAGGAGGAAGCCGGGCGTTACGACTGCGTGGTGGAGCTGCGTACGCCCCGTTCGCTCGCTGACGACAAGGGCATGCAGTCGCTTCTTGACTACGCGTCCTTTACGGAACCTGACGGTATCATAGCGCTTATGGACGAAAGCGACGCCGCCGTTCAGGCTCCGCAAGACAGCGAGGGCAGGAACATCCCGCTCGTCACGCTGGCGCAGTATAATCCTTCTGTCCCGCAGGTCTCCTATATCGGGACGAATTACTCCGAGCTGGGTACGCTCATCGCGACGGAAAGCATATCCTGCCTTGGCGGCGCGGGATCCATCATCGTCATCAACACAAGCAGCAGCAACAACCCCAGCTACAGCACGCTCATGGGCAGCCTTACGAACACGCTCTCCGGCAGCAGCGGCATCCGCGCGGAAGTCCTTGACCTTCCTTCGCAGGAGGCAATCTCCTCCAACGGGGGCAGGCTGCGCAAGGCCATCGCGTCCGGCGAGGTGGATCTTATCGTCTGCCTGAGCCCTGAGGTCACCATCCGCACGGCGCAGCTGGTGGCAAGCCTGGGGCGCAGCGGCGCCGTGCGCATCATCGGGCTGGGCGAGAACGACGTGGCGGATATGTACCTGAAGAAGGGCACCGTGACGGAGCTGCTTTCCATAGATTCAAGGCGGACTGGCAAGACCGCGATGACCGAGCTTTTTGAGTACATCCGCTACGGCTACGCGAACAACTACATAACGACGGACGTAAAGGTAAGGAGGAGCGGGGAATGAGGGCACGGCTGCAGGTACCGGCGGCGAGCATCCGCCTCAGGATTATGGCCTGCGTCATCGCTGCGATTGCGGTCATGGGCGCATGCCTCATCGTGACGGTAAAGCTCAACCAGCAGTCGATGGAGCGCATCGGCAGCTCCTATAGGACGAACGCCGAGCTGACGGAGATTTCTACCCATCTGGCGGATACGGAGCGGGCGCTGGAGGCGTACATGGAATACCGGACGTTCGAGAGCATCGACTCCTACTACCACTTTCTGTCGCTCAGCGAATCCGCGCTGGACAGGCTGCACGAAAGTCCTTCCACCGATAGCCTGCTGCAAAAGGAATACATTGTGCGGCAGCTGACGGGCTCCTTCTTTGCCCACAGCCTGAACGCCGTAACCGCGCAGCGCGCGAACGACAGCTGGCGCAGCGAGGACTGCTACCGCAGGAGCCTCAGCTGCTACGCGCTGCTGCAGTCGGAGATAGAGGAGCTGAGCATGATGCTCATGCGCCGCAATGCCGCCGCCTACGCGCAGAACCAGGAGATTTTCAAGCGGCTCACGCGCGAGAGTATCCTGTTCACCTTCATCTTCTTTTCGCTCGTCCTGCTGCTGCTCTACCTGTCCGTCACGATGATAACGCGCCCGCTCTCCGACATCTCTTCGGTGGCGCTGCGCGTGGCCAACATGGACTTTGATATCCCGCTGTTCAACAATCAGGCGCAGGACGAGATTGGCAACATTTGCCGTGCCTTTGACCGCATGATAGTGAGCATCCGGGAATATATAGACAAGATATGGGAGAAGGCCGCAAAGGAGAACGAGCTGAAGGAGCGCGAGCTGGAGATGCGGGAGCTGTATTCCGGTGCCCAGCTGAGGGCGCTGCAGAACCAGATAAACCCCCACTTCCTCTTCAATACGCTGAACACCGGGGCGCAGCTCGCTATGATGGAGGGCGCGGACAGGACATGCTACTTCATCGAGCAGGTGGCAGATTTCTTCCGCTACAATATCCAGCAGAAGGGGCAGGCCGCTACCATAGACGAGGAGCTCGCGCTTATCGACAATTTTATCTACATCATGAAGGTGCGCTTTGGCGAGCGGCTGGAATTTATCAAGGACGTGCCGGAAGGCCCGCACCCCCAGCGCCTGCCCCGCATGACGCTGCAGCCGCTGGTTGAGGACTGTCTCAAGCACGGGCTGAGAGGGGCAAAGGGCAAGGTAACGCTCAGCCTGGAGCAGGACACGTATTTCTCGTACATACGCGTGTCGGACAACGGAACGGGCTTCCCCCCGGAGCTGCGCAGCTGCATTCTGGGCGGAGACAGCTCCGCCGCCCCGCAGGATGGAGGCATTCATTTGGCGGAAGCTGCCGCTTCTTCAGCGGGGGCTGCTTCTCCTTTAGCAGACCCTGCCAGCCCTTCAGCTGTCCCTGCCAAGCCGGCAGCAGCGTCCGCATCTGCCAGCTCTGCTGGCACCGGTAGCGAGGGTGGTACTGGTACCGGGCTGCAGAACGTCATCTCTCGCCTGCGCCTCTATTTCCACAGTACCGATGTTTTTGATATACTGGATAATGCCGACGGCGGCACCACATTTTTGATAAGGATTCCGAACAATGTATAATATCCTGCTGACCGATGACGAACAGATAATGATAGACTCGCTCCGATTCATCATCAAGAAAAGCTTTCCCTCGCAGGTGGAGCTCTATTCCGCCATATCCGGCACCGAGGCGCTGGAAATCGCGGCAAAGCATCCTGTCGATATCATATTCATGGACATCAACATGCCGGGGCTGAACGGACTTGAGACGCTCAAGTACATCGCCCAGTCCAAGCCGGACATCGTCATCATCATACTGAGCGCCTTTGACCAGTTCCAGTATGCGCAGGAGGCGCTGAATCTGGGCGCGTACAAATACCTTACCAAGCCGGTGAACCGGAACACGGTCGTTGAGACCGTTCACGGCGCGATGCGGCTGGTGGACAAAAAGCGCGGCCAGCTTGCCGGGGAGGAAGAGCTGCACAAGAAGCTTGACCTCGTGTCGCCGATGGTCGAGAGCGACTTCATCTATTCCGCCGTATTCGGGACGGACAAGGATGTTTCGGAATATTTCTCCTACTTTGACATCAGCGACTGCTGCTGGTGCCTGTGCTGCATGGAGATTCCCCGCATAGAGACAAAGAACCAGTACGAAGTCTACACGGCGCTGCGGGGCATACTGACCGCAAGGTCGCAGTGCATCATCGGATCGTTCATGCGCAACAGGATAGTCGTGTTCTTCTCATTTCCTGTGGACACATTGAATAGGGGGGGGGGGATAAAAGAAGCGAAGGAGGTGCTTACGGATTTTGCACGGGCGCTTTCCACCCACATTTT
>ODAI010032846.1_pt1 | contig 18273 bp, 11 predicted proteins | sample 1539321 | NCBI WGS metagenome assembly ODAI01 (sample SAMN02144231, study PRJEB22623) | gut metagenome | biome: sheep rumen | host: Ovis aries | place: New Zealand | reverse complement strand
TCACATAATCTCTGCCGTTGAAGCGCACTTCGCTCAGGTCAAGGTTTGTCTCGATGCGGTAGACATTTGCTTCGGCAACGATCTTTTTCTCCATCGCCTCTTGGAGCGTGAGAGAAGTTTTATAGGTTCCAAATACAGTCTTCAGCCTCTTTTTGTCCATCCGCTCATCGGTAGCAGTCAGCCCGATGAGGAAATCGGGGGTAAGATGCTGGATGACACGTTTCATCGTCGGCGCAACCGCGTGATGCGCCTCGTCAATTACCACGTATGCGTATTCATCCGGGCGAATGCGGGGATAGTTGATGGCCATGTATGCATTTGTAAATATATCGATTCTGTCGGTGAAACCGGGGAGCGATTTGGCGGTTCGTGTTTTCCAGTCCTCCGTAATACTTGTGTTGGGAGCGGTGATGAGCACACGGGCATTTGCATTTTCCGCCAAATAGACAGAAAGATCCTCCTCAACAATCTTTGACTTGCCGCTGGCCGTCGGAAAGACCGCAAGGAAAGTGTGAATCCCCTGCCTTCGACGTTCCCTGATCTCCTCAAGCGTCAGGACCTGATGGTCGTAGAGTTTGAATTCTCTTTCGGCCATCAATCCATCGGCTTCAAATGAGGATGTATCGTCTCCGAAAAAAGATACGATATCATCACTGATTCGTTCTTCAAAGCGACAGTCTTCGGAGGAAAATCGGAAGAGGCGAATGTTCCATTTGGTGCAGGTGTTCTGCTTTTCCAACTGCTTCCTGTATCTTTCTTTTCCGATGATCTGGGGATGATGATAGCTTACGCCGTTTTCTTCAACCGCGATGTCACCGCGGGCTGTACGAACCAGATAGTCCAGAAAATAGTTTTTACCGCGTCTGCCGGTAATTCCGTATTCTTTATGGAGATATTTGAGCGCGTTCGAGCCGTACACATTGGAAAACATTTTCTCAAAGTGGAATTCGAGTGGGGAGGAATCCGTTCCTTCCTCCCGATTCGCGACCGCTGTATATATCAGGTCAGAGGGCTCCTCAGAAGTAGTAAGAAAATCACCGATGGTGTCTTTATCTTCTGCGAGAAAACGATAGACTCGGTCGTATTTCCTCATATATGAATTCTGCTTGTCTGTGATGAGGACATAAGGGAAGGCCTGGTCTTTGTTATCACAGTTGCAGATCCCGTCGTCGAGGATTATGACATCGCGGTCGTGGACGTAGAAGTCGCTGCGGCCGCCGTTGGGGTAGGAGACGGATTCGGCGAGGATGTAGTTTTGATTAGCGATATTTAAGGTTTGATCCAATCTCAGGCTCCTTGTAATAATTGATGTATGAATATGGGAATGAATGATCTTATGAAAGCAAGTGTGAATAATGAATACATAGGATTTGTGATTGTACTTGCATAATTCTATTTTAGCTTCTTGGGGCGGTGGGGGCAATGAGAAATGGGGCGGTTGAGTGATGGAGACCGGGATCTTAATGGTATGGGCGAAAGAAAAATGCTAAAAAATATGGTAAATTCCTATTATTGGGAGTGAAGGGGAAAGAAGTGATGATGATTTTGTGTATTGGAGGGAAAATATTTACTCACCAAATTATTCGGTGAATATGCATATTTTATTTGTGTTTTGAGTGCGTTATACTGGTAAAATAGATAAATTTTTTTTGATGTTTTGGGAGAAACAAAGACGCATTTTAACTATAACCGTTTACGGAGGTTATTGATTGTTTGTGAAATCCAGAAACAGGAATTGCAGAAGAAAAGTGATGATAGGACCGTATCGATTACAAAAATGGGAAGAGGTGAAAATGTCACAGCGGATGTGTTACTCCGTATTTGCGAGGCACTGGACTGTATCATGGAGCGTGTTCCAGACGAACCGCCGAAAAGATCAATAGGTGAGTTTGCTGAAAAATGAGAGGTATCCGAACGGATTAATAAACGAATAATGATTTGATAAATACCACTATATGTGCGTTATTCCAAGTTAGGAGGAACGAATGGAAGCTGAAGTTCAGGTAGGTAAATATACTTTAGAATCTTTGACGACGGGTATGTATTCTGACCCTAAAATTGTATATAGGGAGTATATTCAGAATAGTGTGGATTCGTTGGAGAATGCTGTTCAACAAGGGATTATTGAACAATCCAGCATGCGTATTGATATTATTGTTAGCGAAGAAAACTCTCATATTTCTATCCGTGATAATGGGACAGGCATAAAGAGTAGCGAGACTCAAGCTACATTAATGAATGTAGGAAATTCCAAAAAACGCAATGCCAACAATCGAGGATTTAGGGGTATCGGTAGATTGGGAGGTATGAGCTATTGCGATACTTTGATTTTCTCTACCTCGTATGAGGGAGAAAATTGTAAAACAATCGTTACGTTTGATTGCAAAACACTTAAGAGACTGCTTGTACCAGGGCAGTATGAGGATTTGTCACTCTCTGATGTTCTGGGGAAAATTACGACGATAGAAGTACTTCCAGAGAAAACTGAGAAGCATTATTTTGTTGTCGAACTGGAGAATGTGAGTGGATCCTCTGATTTATTGAACATAGATGCTGCAAAAAGTTATATATCGCAAGTGGCACCGCTACCATATCAATCAAGGCATTTTATCTATATCTCCCAATTGAAAGAGTTTTTAAAGGATCATGGATATAGTATAGAGGAATTTCCTATTTTTGTCGGCGAAGAGGAAGCGGATCTTGAACCGGTATATAAGCCAAACAAAAGTAGGTTCAGGGCGGATCGAAATAAAAAGACTGTAGATGAGATTTCAAGTATGGCATATTTCGATGTCTCAATAGAGGGAGAACTTTATGCATTAGGTTGGTATGGTAATTGTGGATGGTATGGTTTCTTGTCAGATCGAGAAATATCCGGATTTAGAGTTAGAAAGGGAAACATATTAATTGGTGATAGCAAAACTTTAAATGGGATATTTAAAGAGCCCCGATTTAACGGATGGACTCAAGGTGAGATTTTTATCGTAACTGACAAACTTGTGCCAAACGCAAGAAGAGACGACTTTGAACAAAATGAAGCATATTATCAACTTATAGACACATTGAGTAGAGGCGTTGCTGTTGATATTGCTAGAGCAATACGAGAGGCTTCGCAGACTCGAAATGATCCATCAATGAAAGTACTCAAAGAGATGGATAAAAAGATTTCTGAGGCAACTGCAATTATCTCGGAGGGTTTTAATTCGTCTGTAGATAAAGATAAACTGGTAGAAGATTTGGAAAAAGCGGTCGAAAAACTTAGAAAAACCAAAGTAAAAGACGAGTATTCGCTCAAGAAGGAAGAACTGTGTCAGAAACTAGAGGAAACAGTTAAACAAGTGGTTTCCAGTAATAACTACAAGATAAATAAAATTAGTTCCGGGATCGACAAGAAGAGTAAAAATGTACTGAAAACGGTAAGCGATATTCTTTCAAAGAAATTAGCCAAGTTCTTAGTTGATGAGATTATTGCAGAGATTATAGCAGAACTGAATGGAAAGTAGGCGAAAAGAATGGAAATATATCCTTCGGAGTATCAGAAGTTAGAGCTTAATCGATATGAGAAAGTATTTGTAAGGCATGCGAGTAATGATGAGAATTACGGGATTATTCTATTAAAAATAAACCCAGCGATGCTTATTGGAGAATATACTCACGCAGTTATTACTTCACATGGAGTAGTATTATGCAAATTCTTGCCTTTGACTGATGCGACAAGTTTTCCACTGTTTATCGGTCCATATATAGATGGTGTATTCAAGAACACAGTAGATACGGTAGGAAAAAAATTAACAACAAATAAAGCTCTTTTGAACGCAAATGGCGAATTGACTGTGAGATTTTCCTATATTTGCGTTTTTCCTGAAATCAAGCGAGCAGATATATTGACTGATGGAATGTTAGATTCTGTTCAGAAATTTATAGAGAATCAATGTCTTTTTGCTGAGGACTTTGCAGGACTTAGGAGTAATTTTAATACTGTAATGAATCGTTATTTGGAAATACCAAATGTACCGTGTGCGGATGAATGTATGGAAATTTGTGATACAAATATTAATTCCATTTTGCAAAGAATAGCACCTGAATATACAACAGTTCGATTTGCTATAGCAACGAATGAAAACAGTACACCTGGTGCATCTCAGGAGTTATTAGTTGTTTCTGAAGATGATGTAGCTGTACGGGCTTTTAGGCTGGACCCAGAGCAAATTAATATTGTAAATAAAATGAGTAAGGGTGACCAGTTGATTTTGGCATGTGCAGGTAGCGGTAAGAGTGTTCTTTTGATATCAAAATGTTTTAAGGCCGCAAAAATGAATCCAGATAAAAAATTCCTTATCACATGTTTTAATCGTAATCTTCAGTCTTTATATACATGGTACATAGAGAGGGCTGGGCTACAAGAAAGAAATGTTGAATGCTGTACATTTGATGGATTATGCAAAAAATTGCTTGAACGTAATGGTTTATTTCTACCAGGAGGAGTTAATGCCATAGAATCTAGGCGTCAAGCAGTAATGACAGCATTTTCTAACGGTAAGATTAAAGACAGGTACTATGGCATTTTTATTGATGAAGTTCAGATGTTTGAATCATCCTGGTACAAGTTTTCATATAATCTTTTGGAAAACAAAGAAAGCGGAGATCACATCTTTGTGATTTGTGGTGATAAGACACAGGAAATAAAGCAGAGGCAAAAGCATGGGAAAGCGCCATGGAATGCAGGAGAGGGTTATCCTGTATATCGAGGTGGAAACAAGAGCATTCGCATAGAAAAGAATTTTAGAAACTGTGTTGAAATCAATGACTATATTAATCGTTATGCTCAGTATGCCAGATCATTAATTAAAATGCATAATCCTGAGGAACAATTTGATCCAGATATGTTTTTGAGAGGACAAGCATTTAGACATGGAGAGGGTGTTACTATTAAGCAATTTAAAGGGAATGCCGTTGTTGAAGCTGAAAAGGTAGTTGAATCAGTAAAAACTATTCATGATGATAAAGGTGTTCCATACGATGAAATAGCAATCGCTATGTATTTCAGAAAATATAAACCGCTTAGCTATTATTTAGAGTCCGCATTGCTAACCGCGTTTAATAGAGAGCACATTCCATATAATCTTCTGTACAATAATGATCAGAGCTGGGGTGGCAGATACGGAGATGGAGGCGTTTCATTTATTACATTTGATTCTGTGCTTGGATTGGATTTTCAAGCGGTTGTTGTTTGTGGAGTTAAGCCGTTAGGTGCATATGACAAAACGAAAAAACTTAAAAGCGAAAGCGTTTTAAATGAGGAACAAACAGAGAACCTCAAAAAGAATATTAGCTACCTATATGTTGCATGTACTCGGGCTAAAGATTATTTGCACATTATATTAGGTGAATCAAGTAGTCAGTCTATATATAACAAACTACTGACTGACTCAGAAGAATAGGAGGTTACTCGATGCACGAGGAATTGATCCAGTTTAACTCTGGAGATCATGTTCTAGGAAATAAAAATGTTGCTGAAGCAGTCACGACAGCTGGCGACATTGTTTTTAATGAGAGCTATATAGTAGTCGGAGAGTCGCTTGAGGCAAGAAATATCCATGCAACATATGATTTAGATGTTATGACTGATGTTGTTGCTGGAAGAATTAGTGTAAATGGAAACTTGTTTGTAAAAGGCGATATTGAGGCTGACGAGATTATATGCAGAGGGTCTTTCTATTGTACCGGAGAAGTGAGAGTAAATAAATGTAATTTGGGTTCTCACGCTATGGTTGGCTCAGTAATTGGTAAAGAAGTATATGCTGCAGGAGATCTATTTATCAAGACCACGATTGATACGGACTCATCTTTAGAGGTAGATGGTTTAGTTGTTGCCGGAGAGGGAATCATGGGCGACGGTTCATTTATGGCAAAAGCGGCAATAGCAAACGAGTATTTTGAATTCAGCGGAAAGAACAATAGCAAAGTGTTTGAAATATCTGAAATGGAGTTTACGGAGGTTTCTGCTTCGGAAAATGATAATGACTCTCATGGCGATATTAACGAAATGACTATTGAGAATGCGATAGATACTTTTAACAAGGTATTGGATAAAAGCATTAATGAATGGAGTCAATTTGAAGAGGCTGAGTTCATCGGAGAAGTACGCAAGGTTGCAGAATCAATGTGCGATTTACAGATGATTGATAGAGTTGTTGATACTGTAATAGCTTTGTCCTATGAACGGCAAATAGAGAATTTTAAGGATTATCTATATGTACTCTGCGCCAAGAATAGCTTCCCTGACGGAATGACAAAATACGAAACATTACAGCCGGTAATAGAGGATATGCTTAATGAAGCAACATATAAGATAGACAAGATGGATTACAAGGCTAAAAACATACAAGAATTAGCAGTTTCACTTTTTGCTTTAAAAAATTACTATGAGCAACTTCCAATTAGCGTGGAAGAAGCTGCGGATAAGATCTTCTCATCAATAGGGATTCGATATTCGACAGTAGAACATATTTGGAGGGAATACAATGGATAAGCTCGAAAAAAGCAGGCAGTTACTCTCAACTGCTATATTACATAATTTTGTTGGTAGAATAACAGGCTCAGGATTGGATCGAATAGTAGGGAGCAACCCAGAGAATGTTCTATTAGTTGGCAAGCTTATGTCTACCAACGATATAGATGGGCAAAACACCAGCTCTTCAAAAACTTTTATTGAGAGTATAGGCATAGATTTTTATTTATCGGAAAATGAATTAGATAATGCCGTAATTAAGCTGTTTCCTCAGGGAGATTTTTATTATCGTGCGATACCAACGGTAGAAGAACAGCGCGCAGCTATGCTAAGAGAAATCAATGAAAGTCGCGATGAAAATGAGTTTAACTGTTTTGAAGATATAGTGGATGCATATAAAGCAAAGCCTGCATTTTTTTCCGGTTATCAAATTAAACTTGTACCAGTGTACAAAAAGATAAGTTTGGGCGAAAATGCTCAGGTTTCCTTTGAGCTTAAAGATATTTTAGATGAGTCTGGAGAATGCGGCTTTGTAAGCGAGAGTCACAGTATTAATGCGGTGATAGACAGTTATCTTCAGGACATCCAAGCAAACATAAACAATGATGAAGAAGCAATGACACAGGTTATTACTGAACCCACAAAAGTGGAGCACCTGCTCTCGCCTGAAACCTATGGGGTTTTCTTAAAGACTTATGCTAACAAGAAGGTTCAACAACAAAACCAGAATTGGAAAGTGTACTTTGACATCCAGGTAAAAAAAATAGGAAAAAACTATTTGGTCTCCTGCTTCCTTGTCAATAATTCAATTGTACTATATTCGGGGTCACATAGATCCAGGAAGGATGACAAGTTCACAATAGAGACTCTCTTTAATTCAGGAATTAGAGTTGAACTTAAGAATGCAAGCTTTTGTCCAATAGAACTGGATTTCTTTGAAGACGATTATAAATATGATAAGACTCAATATGCTCTAAGCAATAATTGTGCTGTTGAGTTTATTAAAAACGAAAATGCTCTTCAGACGAATCATCTTCCGCTTTATGAACAGTATAGACTGATCACAAATGACAGTCTTGCGGTTAAGTTTCTTGATCTTGTTGATGATCCGATAACAATGCTTGAAGGAATTCTTGTCAAGATGAGAAAGGAGTTACAGGATTGGAAACAGTATAAAACGCAAAAGATGCCAGAACTAACAGAAAAGGGAATAGAAAAACTCTCCAAGGAAATTCAGGGATTTGAAGACGAAATATCGAACTTTGAAAGCGGCATTTACGTCCTAAAGAATTACCCGATTGTGCGAAAAAGCTTTGTGCAAATGAACAAGGCTTTTGCAGAAACATCTAAGAAGTATTCAACATGGAGACTATTTCAGATAGTTTTTATCGTTTCAATGATTCCTGACATTGCAGCATGCGATCGGGATCTTATGCCTGATGATGAAAAGGCTAAAACTCATTTGTCTGATATGGCGTTGTTGTACTTCCCTACTGGCGGAGGTAAGACAGAAGCTTTCTTAGGTGTATTGGTATTTAATTTGTTTTTTGACCGTCACCGTGGAAAGAGCTGTGGTGTGACAAGTATACTTCGGTACCCGCTCCGTTTGCTCTCGGTACAGCAGGTGCAGAGATTGGCAAATGTTTTAGCAAAGGCTGAACTGATAAGAAGATCTGATAATGAGATCTCTGGTACGGAATGCTTCTCGTTGGGCTATTTTGTTGGTGATAATAATACTCCTAATGAGATGAGTACGAAGGAATATACTCGTTATCGTGAAATGAATCAGGCACAACGAGATGAACATAGAGTTTTAGATGTTTGCCCGTTTTGCGGGAAACAATCTGTGCATATTCGGGCAGATGAACATCTCAGTAGATTGGTACATTTCTGTGATAATCCCGAGTGCCAGTCGGGAGGAGATCTTCCGCTTTATATTGTTGATAGTGAAATATATAGATATTTGCCAAGCGCAATAATTAGCACAGTAGATAAGTTGGCAATTGTAGGGTGTAATGCAAATTTTAGAAATATCCTTAATGGTGGAGAATATAGATGCCCGGTTCATGGATATACATCAAAGAAAAAATGTATAGAAAAAACATGCCAGCTTGAGGTACAAGACTTTAAAGCCATCGACATGTATGACCCAGCACCTACTTTATTCATACAGGATGAGCTTCATCTGATTAGAGAATCTCTGGGAACTTATGCATCTCATTATGAATCATTCCTTAAATACTATATTAAGAATGTTTCTAAGTCGAAACGAGATGTGAAAATCATTGGGGCAACAGCGACGATATCATCATATAAGGAGCAGGTATACCATCTATATGGCAGAAACCCGGTAAGATTCCCGTGCGAATCACCTTTTATAGAAAGAAACTTCTATGCTGCTGTAGATAAGGAGGATCTTCAGCGACAGATACTCGGATATGCGCCTTATGGGAAAGCAATCGTAAACAGTGTAGTTTACTCACTAAAATATATGAGGGAAGCTGTATATGAGTACTATAATGAGCCTCAAAAGATTTTAGCTATACCCAATATCGGGATATCAACGGAGGAAGAAGCTCTTGAATTATTGAAGGATTATTGGATTTTCCTTGAATACAATAATGTAAAGAGAGATGGTAATAACGTTGATGGGGCTATTAAAACTCCTGTCAATGAAGAATTAAGCAGCGAGGGGATAATTCCATTTAAGACACGAGCTATGACTGGTGATGAATCATTTCAGGATGTTAGAGAAGTGCTGGCTGAGGTCGAGAACAACAGCAACGTATATGATGGAGTAAATCTTATTACTGCAACAAGCATGATTTCACATGGCGTAGATGCAGACAGATTTAATGTAATGTTCTTTTATGGCATTCCGGGAAATATGGCTGAATACATTCAGGCTTATTCACGCACAGGACGTAAACATACAAGCATTGTTGTCGATCTAATTAGACCAACACGTGAAACAGACCAGAGTTATTTGAAGAACTTTACTAGTATGCATAAGTATAAGGATCTTCTTGTTGAGGCAGTACCAATCAATAGATGGGCAACTAAAGCGGTTGATAACACTTTGCCCGGAGTTTTTACGGGCTTGCTGTTAACTTGCTATGATCCGGAAATCCAATATACATCTGGATCACTGTTCTATATGAAAAACATAAAGAAAGCTATAAAGAAAAATGAGATTGAACAAGATACGATAAAGGATCAACTGTATAAATCATTTGGCTGTATAGACGATGATGGAATAACTCATGATCTCGGAAACCAATATAGAAAAAAGATAGACGCATTTGTTGATGATGTCCTTGTACAAATAGGAGATAGAAGCTGGAGCGATGAAAATATTTTTGATGGATTTAGACTTATGGGATATCGCATTATGAATAGTCTACGAGATACAGATTCCCAACTTATTATTGAGTTGGATTAATTGGAGGTCATTATGAAATATCAGATGAAAAGAGGCGTATCTCAATCTTTATATAAGTATCTGCCAGAGAGTTGGATAGATTTCTCTGTAAGAGGCGAGGAACGCTACAACTATATTGCACATGTGACACGATGGAATAGTGAAAAGTTAGATGGGATTAACAAGAGACGATTGATTCGAGTTGTGAATCAAGCTATAGAAGCATTTGGTACTGCCGCAGGTGAGGGCGCAACTATTTCAAATACGGCAGGGTATGGAAATGGTTTGACATTAGAAAACTGTACAGTATTAAAACCTAAACATGATAGTGATGAACGGGGCATTGTTGCGGAGATTAGTCCACTTACGTTTTATTGCCCGTCTTGTCATAAAGTATATCAGTTTAAGGATAACGAAACTTATCAAAAGTATAAGAAGTGTCGTTCATGCCATGCCCATGCAGAACTGAAGCAAATGAGACAGATTTATTTCTGTAAATGTGGGTTCGCAACAGATAAGCATCCTGTTTATTGTAGGACCTGCAAGTCCAGTGATTCTATTTACTGGAGTGGTAAGCTGAACGATTATAATTTCAGATGCAAAAAATGCGGAAATAAAATACCAATGTTCAGGAAGTGCGATCAATGCGGGGCGAAGCTGTCACCCAAAATTGCATTAGATCCATCACAGTATTTTGCGTATAGTATCAGCCTTATAGATATTATTGATGAGAATGTTGAAAAGTTTATAAGCGATACTGATTATGGTGCCATATTGACGGTAGCTTGTTGGCTCGGAAAAATAACAAGATCCGAATTGGATGAGATTATAGCAAATGGCATCACATCTGATCCAGAGGCTTACCAAAAGAAATACGATGATAGCTACAATATGTTTATTGCTGTCGGCTTGGATCCAGCGAGCGCGGCGAATGCGGCAAGTGCTGTAGCAAACAAGGATTGTGGAAGTAAATATCTCACTATTGTTGATGATTTGAAAGCAAAAATATTTACTTCGCCTGAAAGTTTAGCAAAGGTCTCTGAAGCAATTCTTGAATATATGTTTGTAAAGGAAATAGAAGATAAGTCGTCTTTAGATGATGCAGAAAATATTTCGAGAATGCTCAACACAAACGCAAACCCGGAAGAGTTTAAGAAGCTGGCTGAGAAAAGAGCAATTTCATCAGTAGAAGTGTGTGGAAATATTCCATTTGTGAGCTGTTCTTATGGATATACAAGAGAGAAGTCTGAACCTGGTGATGGTGCAGTTCTTAGGGCATTTAAGGAAGAACATAATGGCGTAAAAAACATTTATGCCACAAAATTAAATACGGAAGGCGTATTATTTGAATTTGATCGAGTTAAGATCCTAAAATGGCTGGATAAAAATGGCTATGTGGACCGTGATGAACTTCCTGATTTTAATGATGAAAATGCTGTTAAATTGTGGTTCGTGAACAATGTAAGACCTGAACTGATCAAGCCGTTTTCGAAAATTGATCCAGCGGAAGCGGCAACTTATTATATCTATAATTTGGTACATACGCTTTCTCATCTTCTCATAAGAAGTGCTGCGAGTATGTGTGGTTTAGACAAAAATTCAATTTCAGAGTATATACTTCCGTCAATCCCAGGAGTATTAGTTTATTGCCAAAATTCTCAAGGATTCAATTTGGGTGCGCTCTTTAATATATTTGAAGCGTACTTTGATAAATGGCTGGATAGTGCATATCAAGGAGCACAAAAATGTATATTTGATCCTATTTGTGCATCCAGATACAAAGCATGTACAGGCTGTTTATTCTTGAATGAGGTTTCTTGTCAGCATTTTAATCATGACCTAGACCGTACATTGATTATTGGTTCAGTTGACCGTGCAACGTCGATTAGACATTGGGGGTTTTGGGAGGAATAATTATGGCAGAAATGCATCCAGTAGATATTGAAAACTATAATTATACTCCCTCTGAGAAGTTTATGTATGAAGCTTTCAGAGATCGACTTGACAAAAAATACCATGTCTTTTATTCGGTTAGATGGTTTGAAGTAGAAGAGGGAAAACGAATAGACAGTGAGTCGGATTTTATAGTATTTGATCCATCTTTTGGCTTTATCACCATCGAAGTGAAAGGGGGAAAAGACATTATTCAGGAGGGCGAACATTGGTTCCTGATAGAGACTAAAGATGGAGAAGAATCTACCAGAGAACTCAAGTGTAGTCCTTATGAGCAAGCTGAAAAAAGTATGCGCCATTTTCATAAATATTTCCATGAAGAGTTCCATCAGTCTTTTAATGGAGTATATGGATTTGCAGTTGCTTTTCCCTGGTATTCTTCAGAGAAAATCATTTCAAGTAGTAGTCCACGTGAACTTACAATTGATAAAAGCGATATTGAAAACTTGCCAAAGAAAATTAATGAAATATTTCATTATTGGAGGAACAAAAGAAATTTGTCAGTTCCGTTTTCTGCGGAGCAACGTAAACGTTTTATCTCTCTGATTAATAAGCGTATTTCGTTGTCTGCAGCGGCGGGTGCTCTTATTCCTATAAAAGAAAAAGAGTTGTCTAAGATTAATGCTATACAGGATAGCATAATTGACGCGATGTACAACTATAGAGAGATGCGTTTTATTGGTGGCGCCGGTACAGGGAAAACATATATAGGTGCAAAAAAAGCAAAGTTGGAGGCAGCAAGAGGAAAAAAAGTTCTTTTTACTTGTTGCAGTAAGGGGCTTATTAACTATGTGAATAATGAAGTGCTGAAGGATGTTAATAATGTCACTTGCTTGGATTTTGATAGTCTTATGAAGAAAGTTCTGGGGAGTGATTATGAAATTGCAATAAAAAGGGGAAATGGCTTTTTTGATTATATCGAAACCATTCCTGATGAGTATAAGTATGATAGCATTATTGTTGATGAAGCTCAGGACTATGATGTTGATATGGGGCTTTCAATAAGAGCATTACTAAATGAAGACTATTCAACATTTTACGTTTTTTTTGATGAGAATCAGAATGTGTTTTCAAAAGATTTTGAGGATTCCTTTGCAATAGATTATCCACCGGTGATTCTAAGATACAATATAAGAAATACAGGTAGGATATACGATAATGCTATTCAAAAGACTGGATTGGGAAGAGATACGGTTGCTAATTTTTTACTAGGAGTAGAACCTGAATATTCAAATTATAAGAATATCCATCAGTGCAAGAAGGCATTAACGAATATCATAAATAAATTAACTCAGAAAGAATTTGTGTCTCCAAAGTCAATTGTTATTCTTGGAAACTGTGATTATGAAGATTCCATTATTGGCAATGAGGAGTATGTCGGTTCTTTCAGGATCGACAAAACTAACAACTTGAGTATAATTGAAGAAGATGCGATTCGATATTGTTCCGTCAAAGATTTTAAAGGGATGGAAGCAGATATTATCGTGTTCATAAATCACATTAGTAATAGGGATTTAGAAGTTAAAGAATTATGTGAGCAGTATGTTGCTCTTACAAGACCGAGATACTATCTCTATGTCTTAAATATAACGATACAGTAGGTGGTGCGCTATATGGCCAATATTCTATTAATTGAACCAAAATATAAGTGCAAACAGCCTCCCTTGGGGCTTATGAAAATATCATATTTCCATAAGTACATTATGCATGATTACGTTAGATTTACGAAAGGGGCGTTGCCACAAGAATTAGCGGGGACCAAGTGGGACAGAGTATATGTGACGACGTTATTTACATTTGAATGGAAGGCTACTATTGAAGCAATAGAATATGCGAAAACACTTGTTGATTCAATTGACAAGGTTACAGTTGGCGGCATAGCAGCTACTCTGTTGCCAGAACAAATGCGTGAAGAAACTGGGATAATGCCTATCTGTGGCCTTTTGAACGAGCCGGGTAAAATAGGACTACCGGGCGATGAATGCATAGATCAAATTGTACCTGATTATTCAATGTTAGATGATATTGATTATGTGTATCCTTTTCATGATGCATATTTTTTGAGTGCAACAAAAGGTTGTGGTAATAAGTGCGGATTCTGTGCGGTTCAGACATTGGAGCCAACATTTGTCCCATATCTCAACATTAGAGAAAAGATAAAGGCAATTGATGAAAAGTTCGGCCCTAAGAAGGACTTGATTTTGATGGATAATAATGTTCTCAGATCACCGAGGTTTAATGACATCATTGATGATATTATTGCTGCAGGTTTTTCTAAAGGCGCTACTTATAAGAATCCTCGTACAGGAAAAGTTGTACAAAGATATGTTGACTTTAATCAGGGCTTGGATGCGCTGTTCTTAAATGAAGCAAAGGCAAGGAGACTTGGTGAAATTGCGCTAAGACCAGCCAGAGTGGCATTTGACCATATTGAGGATAGAGATATTTATGAGAGGGCCTTGAGACTGTGTGCAAAGAACGGGATCACGGAACTATCGAACTATGTTCTTTATAACAGCGAAGATTTTGGCGGAAAAGGGAGAAAATATCATGCAGATACGCCAGAAGATTTATATGAACGTATGCGTATAACGCTTGATTTAAAAGATGAGATAAATAGTGGACTTCCAGATGACTGTGAAAAGGTTGCTGCATTTTCATTTCCAATGAGATACATACCTTTGTCTGCGCATGAAAGAGGTTATGTAGGTTCTATGTGGAATGCAAAGTATCTGAGAGCAGTCCAGAGAATGTTGGTTCCGACACAAGGAAAAGGCGTTTGTAGCAGAAGCTTTTTTGAAGCTGATTTCGGAAAATCAGCTGATGAATTCGTAAAATATCTCAGTATGCCAGAGCGTCTTATTGCTAGTAGAGGTAAGATCAGTACCACGTCCAGAGGAAAGTCTAAGGAAACAAAAGAAGAATTTAAAATAAGGAAGGCCGGTTGGGAGCGTGACCAAAAGAAGATCAAATTATGGAATAGTTTGTATGAACAGTTGGGCGATGAAAAAGAAGCTTTTATTGCGCTAATAGGAGATAATGAGTATTTGCCCGAGAAAGTTTTGGGTATAACATCTCCGCTTCAGAAGAAAGTATATTTACTCTATTTAACTACACCAAGGCTTTTTGCGTTGCTTGGACTTATTGATAAGAAATCACCTACGTATGATCTTGTATATGATTTTATTACTAATGAATGTCCACAGCTTTATTTGGATTTGTTGGATATGCTTGCCGGTAGCGAATCTCAGCAGAACTATATTTTTACAAATTTCATTAATTATTTTGGTAAAAAAGGGATTCGAGATTTAATGAACAAACTCGAGGAGATTGACTATGCAGTCGATAGACAGATGGCAAAGTGGAATGTGATATGTAAAAAAAGAGGAGTGGAATACATTGATTATGAGCTGATCCGTGTGTATAGAAGGTATGTTGATTTGGAAGTGTTAAATGATAACAGACATAAAATAGCAAGGAAAGCCATAAAAGAATTGAAGATGGTAGATCTTGCTCAAATAATGTATGAATGTATTGATGATTTTGAACAGAAATTACTAAGCGCTATAGATTCAGAACAAGGGCATAAGTTATTAAGGAAGGTTACTAAATCCATCTACAACAACATCCAATTAAAACTATTTAATCTACTGGAGGAATCTTGATGAGCGAGAAAATTATTATCGGGAAACATACTCTTGAATCATTAACCTCCGGTATGTATTCAGATCCATATGTTGTATTCAGGGAATATATACAAAATAGTGTTGACTCCATAGATGAGGCAATTGATAACGGGACTCTAAAGATTGGAGAGGATCAAATTGTTGTTCAGCTCAGACCTATAGAACAGGAAATAATTATAAGAGATAATGGAACTGGTATTTCAAATACAGAAGCGGAAAAAGTGTTGATTAGCATTGGAAATTCACAAAAAACATCAGACTCATCAAGGGGATTTCGCGGTATAGGACGGCTTGCTGCATTGAGCTACTGTAAACAATTGGTTTTTCAGACCTCGTATTTAGGTGAAAGTAAGACGACTATTATTTCAATTGACGCGGAGAAATTGTCGGGTTTACTGTTGGATACTTCGGATACTGATGTTTCAGTTGTGGATGTTCTTCAAAAGGTTTATGAGGTGAAAACGAAACCTGAAAAGGAGAAAGCGCATTATTTTATCGTTAGATTAATAGGGGTAGATGAGAATTCAAGGCTTGATAATCATGACGAGGTGGTAGATTATTTGTCACAAAACACGCCTGTTCCTTATGCCCCTACTTTTATTTGGGGAAAAGAAATATGTAATAGATTGCGCAAAGAGGGCTGTGAAATTCAATCCTATAATATATTTGTGCAGTTCGGAACCATGGTTCAGCCTATCTATAAGCCGTACAAGGATAAAGTGTTAGTAGATAAAGGAAAAAGTATCTATGATAGTATTCAGGACATAGAGATTGTGAAGATAGCGCGTCCAAACGGTACTTTGGAAGCAGTAGGATGGATAGCTAAAACTAACTATTTGGGGAGTATTTATGATAAAACTGTAAAAGGACTTCGACTTAGAAAAGGGAATATACTAATCGGAGATCATCAGACCATGAATGTTGCATTTAAAGATGCACGTTTTAATGGATGGTCGATGGGAGAAATCTATGCAACAGATAAAGATTTAATTCCTAACGCAAGGAGAGATAATTTTGAGAAGAATCAAGCATATTTTGTCTTATTCGAACAATTGTCATTACTTGCAGCTACGATAACTAAGGAAATCCGGTCCGCTTCGTTAAAACGAAATAGTGAATTATCTAATGCAATGGAGCAACTTGATAATGCTACAAAACTTGCCAACAAGGCCATAGATAATGGTATTTCATCCGTTAAAAAAGGGACTATCACGCAGAAGTTAAAGTCCGCGCATGAAGCTGTTTCTAACTCTGTTGCCAAAGACAGTATTGATGAGCATTTTCAGGAAATTGCATTTGAAGAACTAGATATGCTTATTGGAAAATTTAAGGGAGCGACTTCGTATAAGGCATTAAATACTATTGGGAAACTTTCAAATACTGAGAAAAAGATACTTGAAAGAGTATTCAATGTAATTGATGGCATGGAGATAGATAATGCAAAGATGATAATTGATGAGATAATAAATGAGTTTTCCTTATAGAACTGTCTTCGTTGGAAGTAGAGAAAAACACTCTTAGTTTAGAGAAAAACAGAGCGGCGAAGTCTATCCTACAATAATTACGGTTCATGAAGGTTTTACTTTATATGACCTTTGAGAGTGATGTAGGCGGAGTTAGTGATGCAGATATATTGAACGGCTTTGGATGCGTATTCAAAGATATCATTATCAGTCTTTAATGGAGTTAGTATGACTGTGCAAACTAAAATAAATAATAAGCCTATTGTATCAAGATCGTAAATTATTTTTTTTTGAACTGCTTTGCAACGTTCATCTCCAAGTTCGTCTGAGGAGGGGTTATATTTTATCATACGTAAAAGAAGTGTATTTCGGATTAGTTTATAAAAAAACCAAGCAAATAAAAAACTATAACAAATAATAGTTGATGTTATCGAATCTGCAAACTCTGCTGATTCTTTGATAGAAGGCATCTGATATAATAACCAAGATATAAATGGTGTTTTGTAAAGTAGTAAGTTTACTAGTAAGATAGTAATAGAACTTGAATATAATAATGAGCAAATTACAGAAGTAATGGATTCCATTGCAAAGCCAGACATATTATACGTCCGGGTTTTTTCGACAAATGATTGAAAGACAAAAGCAGCACATTTCATTGGGAGAATCATAACGATGTATACGATTAAGCGTAAACCTTTTATATACATAGGGAGATTAGTATACCGTCCAGTCTTTTTCCAAGTGAGGTAAACAGCTGTTTGATATGTATACCATGATACCGAACAAATACTAGCATAAGAGAACAAGATAGAATAAAAGCGGACAAAAAAATAGTAGAAAAAACAATGGCCAAAACGATAATCGAAAATATAAAAAAATGGACTTCATATCATATAGATTTTTTTTAAAATCAGAATAATTTTGGCATCTCTTGTAGATATATAGGTATTTATCTTCATAATTAGATGCTTGCTTTTTCTTAAGTTTTACCATTAGGTTGCCTCCGCTGTATGTATGGAAATAGTAAGAAATAAAAAAAGAACGTACATTCGAATATGGTAACAGAATGTGGATATGTCAAGTTATTTCAAAAATGTTAATGATTAGGTCGCCAAAAGTCGGGAAATCCCGACTCCGGCAGCTAAACAATGCCTGTTCCTTGACAACTGAATACAGTTTATGACTGGATTTGCCATGTTTCAGAAGTATCCTTTCGAATCAATGTGGGTATCACCCTGC
>ODAI012940715.1_pt1 | contig 18276 bp, 8 predicted proteins | sample 1539321 | NCBI WGS metagenome assembly ODAI01 (sample SAMN02144231, study PRJEB22623) | gut metagenome | biome: sheep rumen | host: Ovis aries | place: New Zealand | reverse complement strand
TTCTGGATGTCCTGCGGGGACATAACGGTCCCGCACGCGCATATGCGCGTATCGCTCCTCGCCAATGTCGTAAAAGCTTCCTGCACCGGGTCAGTGCCGTACTTACCCTATATCCGGCATCTGTTGCCCGAACGCACCCCCTGCTGAAGCAGCACAGGTCAGCGTATTGACTTATACGATGTAGGGTATCCGCTGCGTGTCAGGCATGCCGATACCATGAGGCTGGTCGACATGCTCCACGCCGCCGTCCGGTATCCGCAGAGGCTTTTTCAAGCCCCCGCTTCAAACCGTCAGGTTAAGTGACGGGTAGTTGACTATGGAAATGTTTCGAGCATTTTCTGCTCGTGCACGCCGTTCCTGATCGCTTCGCGCAGGATGGCTGTCCGCTGTTCTTCCGTCAGGAGTTTTTCCATCGCCGCTTCAACAGCGCATCCCGATGCGTTTGTCGAGCACCATTGGTATGCCATCTCCTTGAATGCGCTCATGATGGCATCCCTGTCCTCGTCTCTTACGCCGCATCGCTCGAGACGTTCCTCTACCTCTTTGGTCTCCGCGAGGATCACGGTCCTCATGGATGTCCCGCTTCCGTACTTGCCCATATGTTTTCTCCTGTCCCTATGCGTTCACGACAAAGTTTCCGGTCTCCCAAAGGACATCGTCCGAATAGCGGGACTTGACCTTGATATTAAGGGAGACAGACTGCATATCAGAGAAGACCTTGCTGCTTCCGACATGGAAACAGGATGTTGTCGTTCCTCTGTGTGCTTCTGCGGTAAAACCGCTTAAAGACTGGCGTCCGTTCACGGTCATGGACGTGCAGGTGATGCTCATGAGTTCGCCTGTGTTGTTGACGGTCGTGATCAGAATACCCGAATCGTAAATGAAGTCTTCTCTTACGTACTTGGCGTAAAGCGCAAACCCGTCACCTTCCTTGATGAGCGTGCCGTAATCGGTTGTACCTGATACGGCATCACCGCTCTGGGAAGACGGGGTCGGTCCTGCAGTCGGGCGCGGTGTAACTGGCGCGGCGGTCGGGTCTGCTGAGGGGAATCCGGTCGGGATCACTGTCGGATCAGCCGTAGGCTCCGGTGCGCTTGTAACAACCGGGGTCTCTGCCGGCGCCGTTGTGGGTGTTGTTGCGGGAGTCTCCTCCACCGGCGTCGTCGGAACAGGAGTGGTTGTGGCAGAGGGGGCCCCGGATGTTTTCTTCGTATCGTCGATATCTACGTCAACAGAGATGTCGTGGACTGTCTTGATATTGCGCGCCCTAAGCACCTGATCGGTGACAGGGATCGAAGTATAGATAGCCTTGCCGGCTTTGACAGTTTTCGTGACCGAAAGTCCCGTGTCGATGTTATTGACACGGACATTCTCAACGGTCACCGTGACATCGTATGTGTTGGAATTGACGATCGAGATATCGACACCTTTATCAGATGTCCCGGTCGCTGTAACAACGACGCCTTTTTTATCGACGATCTTTGTCCGGCTGATCTTAAGAGTCCGGATGATCGTATTGGCACGAATGCTTGCCTCTGTCTGCGACTGGGATACCGATGCGCTGTTCCCTGTGGCCGTTGTGCCCTGATGCACCGGATTCGTCTGTACGACTGTTCCCGCGCTGAAAGGACCGGAACCGGTATTATAGTTGATTGACGGCGCTGTCTGCCCGGATGATGCGGAAGAATTTCCACTGTTGCCGCCGGACGGTGAAACCTGCGTCGATGTCGGCGCCGGTGTGCTTCCTGACGATGTATTTTCGCCGGGGGAAGGCGTCGGGTCGGTCGCTTTCGGTGTTGTAGAACCACCGCTCGTGATCGTACCTTCTGTATTTTCTGTCACATTGGCTGAGATGCCGACAGATTCTCCCTGGCCGGTGTCGCTATAGATTTTAATATTGCGAAGCTCTTCATATTCTTCTGCCGCTTCGACGGTCTCATAGACCGGTTTTGCCTTCCCGCATCCGGCGGATGCTGCGGCAAGAATGCCGCACAAGGCGATAATGACAACTTTGTTTTTGAACATACTCAGGGTCCTCCTTGTCACAGCCGTGTTGTGCTTTTGTGGCTGCCTGGTGTTGCTGTATTTAACGAAACTATACGAGCACCGGTCTTCAACATAACGAGAAGCCGGGTCAATGCCCTTACATATGATATGTCAGATTTTTTCTTTACAATCTTGTCGGTACTTCATTTCCCATTTTTCTTCCTTTCTGACAAAACAAATATGAATACATTGAAGACGACATTTGTCGGAAAGGAGAAAATATGAAAAGAAGAACAACAAAGAAGACAAAAAGGAACAGGAACATAATCTTACAGGCGGTAGTTCCGATCTTGTTCCTGCTCCTGCTCTTCGCAGTGAGAAACCAGGACGCGCAGTCTGCATCTTCCGGGGACGAAGTGACCATTGAAGATGTCACAGGCAGCGCAGAAGAATCCGCCCCTGACGTATCTGTGTCTGTCGCCGAAACAACAGATACGGGAAGCGTAGAGACAGTTGAAGCATTGCCTGATACGCAGGACAATATGGCGGGAGATTCGCTGTCGTCTGTCCAGGATCCGGAAAGCGTGGAAAAAATGCCGTATTCGGAACCCGTTTTCCCGGGTCTTGAAGAGATCCCGGCATACGAAGGCGAACCGTTCACAGAAGTGAACGGGAATGTTCCGTATTTTACGGACGACGACCTGTCTACCGTTTCATACGAGCATTACGGTGAACTGGACGACCTTGGCCGCTGTACAGCTGCATTTGCCTGTGTCGGTCCTGATCTTATGCCGACGGAAGAACGCGGTTCGATCGGGAACATCAAACCGACCGGCTGGCACCAGAATAAGTATGAAGTCGGGACGGATGTTGATTCGCCCTGGCTTTATAACAGATGTCACCTGATCGCTTATCAGCTGACCGGGGAGAATGATAACCCGAAAAACCTGATCACGGGGACAAGGGTATTCAATCTCAGAATGCTGGTCTACGAGAACATGGTTGCGGATTACATCAAGAATACAGGCAACCATGTTTTGTACCGCGTCACCCCCGTTTTCGATGGCGATGACCTGCTTGCAAGAGGTGTCCTGATGGAGGGCGAATCGGTCGAGGATGACGGTGCCGGGATTACGTTCTGCGTATTCTGCCACAATGTGCAGCAGGGGATCACACTGGATTACGCGACCGGCGAAAACTGGGCAGCCGAATAAGCACACAAAGAAAAGACCGCGGGCAACACCCGCGGTTTTCTTATGCCTCCGGTTCCTGACCTGACGCGTATCCCTCGATCAGGTCCTCACCCATATATGTCATGTTTTCGTATCCGGGTTGGGCAAAGAATCGGTCCAGATGGACTCGAACATCTTTAAACTGTCGGTAAAACTCGATACCCTCCTCATTAAATTCACGGATATTCATATCATCATCGTCATGGTGCCAGCATATGAAAGAACAAGCTGACCCGTTCGGCATGATTACGGCCCGCGGGAGATAGCGCTTTGCGTTATCTGCGCCGACAATGGACGTAACGACCTTCAGGAACGGCAGTTTCTGTTCCCTGGATACAGTGCTTGCAATAAACGCCGGGATCTCATAGATGAGGACGGATGCCAGGGCGTTCTTATACCTGGAGAAGACGCGCATAACAAGGTTGTGTTTTCCTTCTGCGTCTTCATGCATCATGATCGGCATAACGAGCCGTATCTGTCCCTCGCTGTCACGGACGAAATAGATAACCCCGAACTGGTTCCAGAATTCGATATTGATCGCGGCAGCCTCCTCGCTGTCCAGGATCCCGTAATGCCTCAGGTATTCCGTATAATACGCTGTTACCTCCGGTATGTCGTCTCTTCTCGCTCTTGTGAGCGTATAGTATTTGGCCATCTTCTGCATCATTTCTTCCTGCTTTTTCCGGTTTCCGCCGGTAAAACGTATCGGCGGGTAGATCCGCATGACATACTCGTCGCAGCATAAAAGATTGCCGCGGCTGATGTATTCGAAACTCCTGATATAGCTGTCGAAATAATCGAAAAGTTCACGGTCATACGGTGGTTTGAGATAGCGCAGGTAATGCTCCGGATGTATGATCTTATTGGATTTTGCCATGTTGCAGTCGTAGCAGAGCATGATGATATTGCACTTCTGGTTGATTCCTCCCTTGCTCAGCGGCACGAAGTGGTCTACAGTTGCCTTGCCGCCAAATTCGATCCGTTTGCCGCAATGGGCGCAAACGCCGTTTGATTTCATGGCGATCATCTGCCGGTCTTCGAAATCGTACTCGTTCCGGTCATAGATCTGTTGTCGTTTCATAATGCCTCCTGATTCCCCCGGGCCGTTGCGGTCCGGCATTTTCTCTATATCTGATATGTCAGATTTTGTTTGGGGAATGCAGGCTGTCGTGTCAGAGCGCAGGCCGGGGATCAGAGATTCCTGTCAGGACCGGCCGTTGCGGTCCGGAGTATGCCGTCGTACTGAAGGATCTCTTCGTTCTCGTCGTGGAGGCGTTCGTATTCGGAAAGCAGTGAGCGGAAGTATTCACTGTCATCCGGCGCACCTTCAACGCTCCGCAGCGTTTCATAGATGCCGGCCATTTCCTGTTCATTGGCGGCAATCTTCTCTTTTGCCGTCATCATTTTCCCGTCCGGTCCAATTAGGAGCGAGGTCAGGCGTTCCTGTGCACGGGCAAGCGCCCATGATGCGGCATTGTTTTCTTCCTTGGCTTCTTCTGTGCGAGTGGTCCATCTCGTTTTGGTCAATGCTTCTTTGGCTGTGACGTCCGTATCGTTTGGCTTTTCCTGTACGATGGCATTAGCCATACCTCTTCTTCCGGCGTCGTTCGTGAGCGGGCCGGCTTCTTTTGTGTTTGCGCAGGCTGTCATAAAGATAAGCGCCGTAGCCAGTATAGTAAGATATTGCTTCTTCAGGGCAATTTCCTCCTTCTTGTTGTTTTCTGTATTTGATATGTCAGATGTTTGGGATGATGTTTCTCATATATAGAAGGAAATTGCCGACCGGCACAAATAGGCACTGTGGTCATCGCTATTGTGCATAGAGCGCGGACAACGTTCGCGACAATCAAAGAAACGACCCGAGATCCCATCAGGCCGTTTCTTTTGGTTGAACAGATATGCCGGGGCATCATACAGTAAGCGTGGGATATACGCGCCTCCTGAACCTAAAAAGCACCCCGGCATATGCCGGGGCGCTCGGTATGGTTACGCAGCGCTTATCATATCGCTGTAATTCTTTAAAAACTTGACCATCATGGCGCGCGTGCAGGGCACGTTCGGCTGGAAGGTACCCTCTCCGTAGCCGGAGGTGATGCCGTTTGCAACGGCCCAGTTCACGGCGTCAGCAAACCAGTCAGTGTCTTTGACGTCTGTAAAGGCTGCCTTGCCCTCGGGCTCGGTATAGACCCCATTAAGGCGCGCATAGCGCATGATGAAGCTCACGATCATGGCGCGGTTGCAGGCGACATCCGGCTGGAAAGTCCCTTCTCCGTAACCTGTCGTGATGCCGTTGGCGACAGCCCACTTGACAGCGTCATAGTACCACTTGCCCTCCTCGACATCCGTAAAGTCGGGAGCGTCAAGGGCGGATACATCGGGGCGTCCTGCCATCTTATAGAGGAAGGTGACGGTCTGAGCGCGCGTTAAGCGTGCGTCCGGCTGGAAAGTGCCCTCACCATAGCCGGAGGTGACGCCGTTCCTGACTGCCCAGTAGACAGCGTCGTAATACCACTTTTCGGGGTCTGCAACGTCGCTGAAGCGGATCTGCGCGCGGATTTCAGCTTCAAGGCGGGCCAGCTCCTCCTGTTTTGCAAGGAGCTGCGGCTTTATGTTCATGATCTCCTGCTCATCGTCTTCGATCTTTTGCTGCAGCTGGAGGATTAGCTTTTCGGCCGCCTCTTTCATGACCTCATTCTCGCGTGCTTCACGGATCTTAAATATGGACCAGTATGTCTCGACCTGTTCCTCATACAGGGATTTAAGTTCATCGAGCCTTGCCTGCGCGGCGGCAAGGGCTTCTTCCACATCCTTGATCAGCGCGGCGTCCTTCGCGATCGCTTCGTTCTCGGCTTTAAGGCTGGCGTATTCGGCCCGGAGGTTCGCGATTGCTTCTTCGATGGCGGCCTTCTCATCATCGGCGGCCGTAAGAAGTGAACCTTCTAAAGCGGCGGCTTCTTCATCGATGGTCTCCATACGGGCCGCGTTCGCGGCGGTCTTCTCTTCTGCTGTCACGGTCTCCCCATCCGCGTTTGTGAGGAGTGCGGCGAGCTCTTCGCGGACGCTCTCCGCATCGGCGTCGGCCTTCTTTGCGTTTTCCAGGACATCAGATGCGGCGATACAATCGGCTTCGAGCGCATTGCAGGCGTCTCCGGCTGCATTCTGCTGTTCCAAATAGGTGGCAGCCGCTTCATCAGCTAAGACCGCATGCCAGCCGTCTTCACTCCATAAGTAGTTCTGATCATTGTTTTCGATTCCGGTTTCAAATCTTTCAATCTCAAGTGCGCAGTTTGTCTGGTCAGTCTCCAGATCCTTGATAGCCTTTTCAAGCTGTTCAATGTCGCTCCTGAGAGCTGCTGCCTGGATCTCCGTCTCGCTCATCTCTGCCGCAGCTGCGGGGATTACGCTGATGCCGGTGCTGGCGGCAAGGCTGATTGCCAGGATTGCCGCTGTCAACATGCTTCGTTTCTTTTTCATAAAAATTCCTCCTTCTGTAAACTTTTGTGCTGCGGCATCGCTGCCGCTGCACCTTGAACGTGATCTTTGGTTTCAATACCGATATGTCTGATTTTTTCTGGTGTGTTTTTCGTATATAAAAGGAAATGCCGTTATTAGTGCTGTTTCGACTTGGTTTGGTCAGCCAACTTTTTCAAGCATCCATCTCTGTGCTTTCGTCCCGTTCGGGGCGTAGATCTGGATATTGGCTCTGTTTCTGTCCGCTCCGCCACTTACATCGAGTGCCTTACCGGAGCATACACTAAAGATTGTGAGTGTTTCATTCTGCAGGTTTTCCATAAGCACCCATTTCTGGGCGTTGTTGCCGTTACCGAACGAATACTGCTGTACGTTCGTTCCGCTATGCGTTCCTGCTCTCTTGACATCAAGAGCCTTGCCGGAATATGCGCTCCGGATGTTCCAGGTACGGTTTACGTCATTGTTTTCTGCAAAGGTCCATTTTGCGGAAGCTGATACGGCAGCATCCCACAGGAAGATGTTCGCCTTGTTATCGCGGCTTGTTCCCGCAACGGATACAGCTCTTGTTGCGTGTCCTACCTGGCTGATAATCTTATAAGTTCCGGATACGTCAGGACGTCTTCCGACCGCTTCAATGTACCATCTCTGTGCACCGGAACGGTTCGGGGTATACTGCCGAATATTGGTGCCGTTGAAAGCCATCATGTTCTTAAGCCCGACTGCTTTCTGGCTGTTAGCATTGATGATCTCATAAGCACCGGCGGAACGCTGGTCGATGATAAAGCTTTGGGCTTTTGTGCCGTTTGGCGTATACTGCTGGATGTTCGCACCGTTTGTTTTCTGCCCTCCGCTGACATCGAGCGCCAGGCCGGAACGCGCATTGCGGATCACATAAGACCCGTCAGCCTGCTTTTCAAAAAGCCAGTAATCTTGCAGCTGACCGGAAAAGTATTCAAGCTGTACATTCCCGGACCGGGAGAGACTTCCTGACTGCACAGTCAGGACTTTATTGCGGTCCAGTTTGGTGCTGATCCTATAATAGACTCCGCTTTCAAACCCGCCATTCTCGGCAACTCTCGCCGTGATATCCGTTGTGCCTGTAAAACGACCGATGCCTGTAAGGGTAAAACGGACAGACTTAGAGGCGGGGTTCTTCTGTACGATGTAATCAACGCCCTCTTCCAGTGTGATACCGTGGGTCGTTAAGACCGGCAGGACGGCATCTTCTGCCTGCGCTTCGATATATCGTCCTGTGTCTGTCTTTTTGACCGTAGCGATATTGGCGCTTGTTTTTGTCAGAAGGAACGTCTGCGCCGGAGACGGATCTCCGTTTGTACCTTCCGCATGGCGAATGGAAAATCCTCCGTTTTTATCCTGCGTGAGGAGGTATCCGGTCTCTTTAGAAAGGATTGCTCCATTCTTTAAAGGAAGCCATTTCTGAGCGTTTGTTCCATTGAACGCATACCAATGAACGGAAGCCCCGTCTGTCTTTCTACCTCCTGCGACATCGAGGACTCGGCCATCCTCGCCGTAAATAACATAATAATCCTCAACCTTGACAAGGCGGATGATCTGTTTTTCGTAAACGCCTGGCAGAGTATAGAACCCGTCTTCAAACTCTTCCGGGGTCTTAACTTTTTCTTTATCAATCGTCTTGCGTAACTCTTCCAGCTTCTGTTCAATACGTACCTTAACAGAACCCACCAAAGCTTTTTGATAAGCCAGAGTTGCTGCATCTGATTTATCCTTGCACACAATCTCCTGGTCTGCCAGCTGCTTGGCTGTCGCAAGAAGCATCGGAAGCGCCTGTTCAGCCGCTTCTTTTTTCTTCACGATGTCTTCGTGAGAAAGCAGGGTCTCACGCTCTGCTTCCAGTGCGTCTCGTTCTGCTTTAAGAGCATTGATCTTCTCGGTGTCATATACGGCATCGTGATGGATGGTCGTATATTCGGCATCGTGATGGATGGTCGTATATTCGGCATCATGATGGATGGTTGTATAGACGGGGTCATGGTGGACTGTCTCGTAAATGTCGTCGTAATAGACGGTGTATCCGACGATACGGGGAGCTACATGATAACCGCCGTGTCCCCATAAGGGACTTGTGCCTTTTTCGGGTCGACCAGCATTATTCCACGCAACATACATCTCATCGCTATGGCGGCTCCATTTTTGCTGGCCTGTCTCGTTTTCGTCGTCATAAAAGATTTCATTACACGTATTACAAATACAGCCGTATTTATAAATCGCATCAGCCCAACTGGCGTTCTCCGGCAGAGTCCATGTCCAATCGCCCTCCACTTCTTCCGTATGCGCATCCCCGACCTTGACCTCTTCGTCATACGCTTCGCTGACAAGTTCCTGTTCATCGTATGCTTCCTTAACAAGACGTGTCTCATCGTATGCTTCTTTGATAAGAGTCTTCTCATCATAGGCGTTTGAAACAGGCGTGGTTTCGAGTTCTTTGATCTCTTTGTTGATGGCTGCAATACGGGCGCTGTCAGCCGCAAGTTTATCATCGAGCGTCATGCCGGCAGAGAGGAGTGTATCAAAAGTTTTGCAGGCGTCTTGATAATCTCTTACAGCGTCCTGCGCAGCTTCCACCTTCGCAGATGCCTCTTCTGCCGCTTCGCTCGCTGTCTCCCACGCTGTCCGGGCGCTGTCTGCGTCTTTCTGGAGTTTCTTTAACCCGGAATCGTGTGCAAGCGCATCGGTTTCTTCTTCCGTGGTAATTGCCGGTGCTTCCGCGTCTGACAAAGCCTTGATCCTGGCTTCAAGCGTGTCTGCTTCTGCCTTGAGCTGTTCGATACGGACTTTCCTCTCGCCGATCTGATCCCATGCATTTGTTGTCGCATAGACGGGGACCGCCCCTGTCGCAAGTGTGATGGCCAATGTAATGGCTGTTAATACGTGTCTTGTTTTCATGATTTTGTCCTCCTTTTTCTTTTTTGGTATATGATCTGTAGATATGATAGCGCATTGACCTGCTTGCTGCGTAATTGTTGTTTTTTGTCGCTGCGCTATCGCATCTTTTGGTTACTATGAGCAGGTACAGACGATATGTTTTTTTTGAAGGATTGGTTGTGTGACCTCTTGTATGTGATATGTCAGAGTTTTTCAAGTAATAACTTCATATATAAAAGGAAATTATTGGTTTCTTGTTCGCGGAAAGTCTCGCATAAGAAAACCGGGAAGGCAGTCGGGTTCGGTTTTGTCCGTTCCTTTCTGCCTTCCCGGTTATGATGGCTGTTCAGAGGTATCTCTTATCAGCCGTTCTTTTTCTTCTTTCTCATGTACAGGAGAGCCAGCAATGCGACCAGCATAGCGCCACCGACGATGTAGATCATCGTGCGGCCCTCGCCGCCTGTCATGAGCGTAATGGCTTTGTTGTTTGTGACTTCAAGCTTCAGCACGGTCTGGCCCGTCGGTTCTCCGTCAATCTGCACAGTTCCGTCCGAAAGGACTGTGATCGTGTGTACGCGAGAGTCGAGGTTCATTCCCTGTCGAGTCTTTGTTTCCTTGAAGTGGTAGGTCGTTCCCGCAGTCAGTTCGCCGAAGTAGACCCAACCGTTCGGATCCTGTCCCGCTGTTGCGTATTCGCCGGAAGGTGCATTTTCTGCAGATGTCGTGAGCGTGACAGCGTGTGTTTCATCATCCCCCTGCCAGAACTTGAACTCGACACCGTTCATGCCGCGTCTTGTCATGCCGGAGACCTTGTGAATCCACGCCTTTGCGCTGTTGTTGACCGTGATCGTCTGGCCGGCATCAGACGCATCGCTGTGCATCGCAAGGATGCTGCCGTTTGCGTCATAGACGGTCTCGGATGCGACGATCGTCTGCCCCGCGAACAGGGAAGCGTTGAAGGTGAGCGTGGTTGTAAATGTTCCGGAGCTTCCCGCAGTGAAAGACTGCTCTGCGTAAAGGATGTTCTCTGCTGTCAGTCTCGCCTTATCTGTACAGACATTGAGGTCTGCCGCGGTAAGAGTCGATGCTGTCCCGTCCTTCTTCCAGGCGTTTCCGTCCTCGTTCATGTAGATCGCGATCGCGTTGTAGGTCGTTCCTGCGATAAGTCCGTCATAGCGCACTGTATCAGTCAGGCTTACGCTGGTTGCAGGTTTTACGGATTTCTTTTCCGTATCGGTTTCCGTAAGCGTTGTGCCGAGCTCGACTGCGTGTACGGTCTGAGCCGGGACATCTTTGCCGGTCTCTTCTGCAATCTTTTCGACTACAACAGCTCCTGTCGGGCCTTCCGGTGCAACTGCGCCGGTTATCGTCTCATTCACGTAGATGTCATATCCCTTATAAGGAGACGCGTCGAAGGTCACGGTAACATCGACTGTTCCACTTGCCGTATTCGGCATGAAGGATGTCTTATCAGCCATTGATTCAATTAAGACATCACTGCCGTTTGTTCCTGCACCCTTTGCGTATACCGTCGTTTCGATACCGTACTGTCTTTCCGGCACAAGATTCGTGTAAGTAATGATATCTGTGATGCTGGCTGTTCCGACGGTGTTCAGGGCCTTGTCGTTTGTTGCGGTATTGACCGCCAGGGTTGTAATCTGCGGAACATAAACGGTCTGATTTACGTCATCCCGGTCTACGTGTTCAGCAATCAAGACTTCTTCGTTGTCGACTGTTACATAGACCTTCTCGGTCATGTAAAGCGTCTTGCCTGTCAGTCCTGTCGAATCGATATCCACCGTGACATCATAGCTGCCTGTTTCTTCACCGATTGTACGTGTTTCTGTCTTTGTTGCGAGAAGCGTGTCCGCTCCTGCCGTAGCGCCCTTCACATATACGGACGCAGTCGTTTTGACAACGGTTCCGGCCGGGATCATGTTGTAGGCGACAGTATCCGTCACGGATACATCTTCTATGCGCGGGATCATCTTCGCTCCGGTTTCTGTACAGACAGCCGTTGTTCCAATCGAGGGGAATCTCACAGTCTGTCCTTCATCGCTCGGGACGATATGGGTCGCAAAGACATTCATGTTTTCATCGTAGATCGCTTCAGCGGCGACCGTCTTTTTGCCGGCAAATGTGACTCCATTAAATGTCACATCAACGGTGAGCGTACCGTCTTTGGCGGTTGCCTGTTTATCCGTGACAGCGTAGATGACCTGTGCCGCTTCGAGTGCCGCCGTGATGGCTGTGCGCTTTGCTGCGGTTGTCGTAGCGGTCGGATCATTGCAGACCATAAGATCTGCCGCGAGGCTTTCAGAGACGGAACCGTCTTTCTTGTATGCATGACCGTTGGCGTCCATGAGGACCGTAATCACCGGGTATGTCTTTCCGGTGGTAAGTCCGCTGTAGCTTACAAGGTCGTTCAGGGTCACGGAAGTGTCCGGATATGCCACATGGGCTTTTGTCTCACTGTCGGTAAGCGTTGTTCCGATGCCGATGAAGGAAACCGTCTGGTCTGTGTTCGTGCGATCAATCTCAGACGCAACAAGATGTCTTGTCGAACCAACCGTGATATAGACCTTTTCTGTTACATAGTAGGACTTTCCTGCGCTTGCGTCTGTGTTCAGAGAGAGCCCTGTCGTCAGAGATGCGCTTCCGTCATCGGCGGCTGTTGCTGTGCTTTCGCCTGCGGCGCCGGAAACTTTCGCATCGTTGGCTGCTGTCGCACCGAGCTCGTAAAGCTCTGCGGCTGCTATAATGTCCGTTCCGGTGGGAAGACCGGTCACTTCTACACGGTCTGTAACTGTCTTAGTTCCGCCAGCCTGTACTGCTTTCGCATTGCCGATCATGGCGACCGTTGTGACCTTGGGGAAGTAGATCATCTCGTTTTCGTCTGTGTGATTTTCATTGTGCTTGATCTCATCACCCATCTCGATCTCTTCGTTTGTGACCTTCGTCTCAATGGCAATCTTCTTGCCTGCGAGTGCAGAAGCGTCAATTGCGAAGGTGACGGTCACATCTTCGTCGACGTGGGTTGCGGTGACGGTTTTGGTGATGCTGTCTTTCGTGCCGTTCAGCTTGATATAACTTCCGTCGGTCACGTTGTAGGCGCGAGTTGTGATTGTAGTCTCTTTTCCGTTGTTGTAGCCAGACAGTGTCACGATATCCGTAAAGGATGCATTGGATTCCGCAAACGCAATGTTTGTACCAGTCTTGACGCTGGCTGCCTTTGTAGCAATACCGTGCTGTATAATCTGGTCCGTGATGGTGCCCAGTGCTACTGCACCGTCAGCAGCATTACTCGGGACAGTGAAGGACTGTGTGATCAGCGAGCAGTGACGGTTTGCTCTGACTCTGAGCTCGGTCAATGTGTAGGAGCCGGGCGTAAGAGCCTTCTTTGTGTTGTCGGCGGAACCTGCCGGGCCAAACCATACACCAAAGCCGCTGCTAAGCGCTGCTTCATTCGTAACGGCACCCGCATTCACATACTCATCGTTTTTGTTTGTATTTGTTTTGTGCGCGACAGTTTCCGAATTGAAATTGCCGTTTGCATCTGTCACGATGACGTGAGACTCGCCGGTCGTTGTGTTGGTCAGGATGAACGGGATGCCGGCAAGGGCTGTACCGTCGCTGTCCTGTTTGTGGAAGGTGAGCGGGTAACGCTTCACCTGCTCGTCTACGGTGATTTTAAGCACGCCTTCAGAATGCGTCTCTTCAAAATGCGAGTCAATCTTGTACATTTCTACCTGGTTGCTGAGTTCGTAGTTTGCGGGCGCCTTGGTCTCTCGAATGACGATTGTGCCGTAAGGAAGAACTGTTTGTCCGTTATCCTTATAGAGAGCAACGTTTTCGCCGACGAGGTATTCATCGTCAAGCTCTGCCCGATAAGCTTTCACTCCCGCCACGGTTTCTTCTTTTGTCTCGATGGTCCACGATTTAAGAGGAGTAACTCCACCAGGGACGGTCTTGTTGGTATAATTGGCATCCTCAAACCACGCGCCATAGAAATCAATCGTAAACTGCGCACCCGCAAGCGAATAACTTGTCCCGCCTTCCGCATCAGCCTTTTTGATTTCAAGCTTGATCGGGTCGTTTTCCGCCGGTTCTTCCGAGGTGATGACGGTCGTGTCGCCGGAGGTTACGGTGAAGGTCCAGTAATCCGGCTTAAGATTGTCATTTACGCTTTCTGCGCTTGTGATACCGTCCATTTTCGGGTCGAGGCAGTATCCCTGAGGTGCTGCGGTTTCTTTCACGTAGTATGTGCCGGGGGCAAGCTGCACTGTCTGTGTTTTGCCTGTACTGTCTGTGATGAGCGGATCTCCAACCGTCTGTGTTCGTGCCTTGTCAGAATAGATAACGTATGTCGCACCGGCAAGCGAGTACAGGGAATTACCTTCCACAAGAGCTTTACTCGACGCCGCCGCTTCCTTTAAGACATAGGCCGAACCGTATCTGGTGTTTGTGACCGGGCCAGCCTCGAAGTCTGTAGTGCCGTCCGTGCCGTTCTGCGTTTTGGTGATCTTGCCGTCAGAGAGCACGTAGAATGTGTATACCGTCGTGTCCATAACATAGCCGGTCGGGGCGGATGTCTCCTGATAATGCCAGGTGCCTGTTGTAAGTCCGTACACATAAGGAGTCCAACCATCAGCGCCGGTCGTCAAAGATTTATCGACAGATCCGGCTTCGTTCCAGAGATGGAAAGTTGCGCCTGGAAGTGCTGTACCCTGATCGTCTTCCTTTTTGATATGCATCTTGTTAGTGGAGTTTACGATCGGGCCCGCCGCGAATTCAGCGACTCCGTCCTTGCCGTTCTGCGTTTTGGTGATCTTGCCGTCAGAGAGCACGTAGAATGTGTACACCGTCGTGTCCATAACATAGCCGGTCGGGGCAGCTGTCTCCTGATAATGCCAGGTGCCGGTTGCAAGCCCCTCAAGGTATGCGGTATAACCGTCCTCGCCGGTTGTCAAGGTGGTGTCGACCGTGCCGTTTTCATCCCAGATATGGAAGGTCGCGTCCTTAAGAGGAGCGTCCTCGTTATCCGTCTTATAAATACGCATTTTGTTTTTCGTGTTCGCGACGGTAACGATGAGCTCCGGGTAGACCTGATCAAGAGCGAACTGGGTCGTAGCAAGATTACTGTCATTAATCTTGTTAGAAGCAATGAGCGTCATAGCTGTCGCCTGTCCGGGGAACATCTGGAGATAATAGGTCTTGTTATCGTTTTCGTTTTCCTTATAAAGAGCCTTGAAACGGTACTGGAAAGAGGACGACAATTGATAGGTCACCTTGAGCGCATTGCTTCTGTCGGCGGTCCATTTCAGCTGAGTGCTTGTTTTGTCATAATAGACGTAATGCTTTCTGCCATGGAATGTTTTCGTTATGACATATTGTTGATCGCCAACTTTTTCAAATCTAAACTGGTTCGCCCCGGTTGCGTCATAGTGATAAGTCTGGAGATGTCCGGATGCTATATCGCCAGAGGCATTGACAACCATATCTTTCGCACCGCCGTTTAAGCTGACGATTGTATAAGTCTTGCCGGCAATATCAGTCGAATACTTGCACGGGATCAGCGTCCACATCGTTGCGAGAGAACCGTCCGGCTGTGTCAGGATTATGTCTTTGTTGTTCTTCGATATACACTTTTTGCCGTCCCAGCTGTAGAGTAATGTTTGGGCTGTATACTGGTTAAACTGGATGATCCATTTCTGGTCATCACTTCCGTCCGGGTTTTCGAGAACGATCTGTGAGCCGTTCCTGGCGAGGACTTTACCGGGGGTGTCGGGGCCTTTGCTGGTAATAGTCGCGGCATAGCATGTCTTATTTCCAAATTCGACGCTCTCGCTTCCATAAGAAATGTTCCATTTGAAGTAGTCATTTACAACGCCGTTTGGACTCGACGGGATGTGCCAGATCGTATCCTTCGTGGCAAAGTTCCTTAGACCTGCCTGTGTAAAGGAAGCTGGGGCGAAGATGTATTCCCCGGGAGCATAGAAGATATTGTCCCCTGCGTCGTCGTATCCCTCGTAAACGTTGCCTGTATAGTCGACGATGAACGTTTTTTTGGTCGAGTCAAGCACATAGCCCTGCTGTGTACTTATCTCCTGGTACGTATAGATGCCTCTGGGAATTTTCCCTTCAGTATTTGCTTTCCCTAATTCCAGGCTGGGAGTGTACCCGTCGTCTCCTGTCGTGAGGGTTTTGCGCCAGGCTGCCCCTTTCCTTTTTATTTCGAAAGTAACGCCCTTAAGAGCATTCCCTTTTTCGTCGACTTTGCGTAATCTGACACTGCTGGTATTCGATATTTCAGGGATGCCTCCATTTTGGTACTGGACAGTCAATGTCTGCCCCGCGGTCACTGTTGCTGTGGCAACGTACGGGTTCATCTCAAAATATCCGCTGTTCGGGGGGGCGATTTCTTTTACATAGTAAGTGCCCGCCTTGAGATCGACTGCATTCGAATATCCGTTTGAATTGATCGTCAGGATGGCTATTGGGGCATATGATTCGTGCCCGACAAAGTAATTATTATCAAATGCTGCGCTTTCCGCCAGCGTCTTATTCCGATAGACGCCGAATTTTGCGCCGCCGATGCCCGAATTACTATCTTCGCTAAAAGGATCGCTGCCTTGAACTCTTTTCTGAACGCGAAGTTTGCCGTTTGTGTTTGCATCCTGCGTCCAATACATGTAGTCCTGCCCGGTAGCGTCTCCGCTATATACAAGGTACAGATGGAAATTGCTTGGAGCGTTGCTCATCGTTTCCGCATACGCCCAGAGACCATCCATCCACTTGGCAACATTTTCGTAATAGTCGTTTCCGGGATTGAGCCTTTGGTTGGCCCCGATACTGTACCAGTGATCATTTGGTCCCAGAGTATGTCCCAGGGCGTTGGTGCGATAAATCTCGTATCCATATGCCATGAGAAGGTGCGTGTATGCCGTTCTTAAGTTCTGGCTGTTGGTCATAAAGTTCTTAACAGCCGCGATATAATTGGCGACCTTATTTTTCCTGTCCTGGGTAAAAGTACCCGTCACAGCTGTTCCGGGCAATACGTTCTGAAGATTTGCAAAACCAGGCGCGTCCGGCATGACATACATCAGGTTTCTCAGCTTTTTGCCGTAGTAGCTGGAAGCTGTGACTTCTACCTGTTTCAGCGTCGCACTGCTCGCAATACCGGGGCGTCCAGGTACCACGCAGACACCATGGTTTGCAACGCCATTGAAGTTGTAATATCTCGTCGAGCCTGCGCCATAAGAAGCAGCTGCGCCCGTTGTGGATACTTCAACGGTTTGTGTTGCGCTGCCGGGTGCCGGCGTCATGAGACGGACACCTTCCATGATCGTGCTGATTGCGGCTTTCGCATTTTCCTCCGTCATAACGTCCGCTTCGTTATCCATAACGATCTCAGCGTCCACTACCGGAGTTTCTTCATCCTGTACGTCTTCCGTTTCTTCAGCCTGCGCTTCATCCTGTACGTCTTCCGTTTCTTCAGCCTGCGCTTCATCCTGTACGTCTTCCGTATCCTGCACAGCCTCAGCTTCTTTTTCCGGGACGGCGTACCAATCCGGGAACACAGTAACGCCGGTGCCCGCAAAAGCATCCGTCACGTCGGCGCTTTCCGGCACGTTCCATGCCGTATAGCCGTCCGCTTCGTGGCGGCCCAGCACAGAAACGTCGGACAGCAGTGCGCAGTCCCTGAACATGGCTGCGATGGTGCCGGCGCTGTCAAGGCAGGCGTCTTTGACCGGCGCAGCGTCAGCCAGGAAAGCGTCGCCTTCGAACATCCCGCTGAGATCGCGGGCGCCCGAAAAATCGACGTCTTCGAGCATCGAGATGTCAGTCAGGGCCGCCATGCCGGCAAACATCCCGGATGCGTCCTCCGGAAGGGCCGGGCGGCCTTCTGTGTAAAACCAGACCGTTCCTGCAGTACCCTCTTCCGCAGGGGCTTCATACCATGCCGTAACGGGGGACTCGCTCTCCTTGGCGGATACGAGTGCCGTGTCGGCATCCTCCGGCACGCTGCCGGCCCAGCGCACAGCGCCGATCGCGGTATCGGGAGCATTGCTCTCCCCGCTTCCGGCAAGCGCCAGGATCGTCTGGTTGAATGCATCGCCGTCCAAAAAGACGGCGTCAGCGTCCGCGCCGTTTACGGCAGATTCCTCATAGCCCACATCTTCCGCGGCATAGGCGGGCATGACCGCCGTCGCGAACATGAGGACCGCGAGGATCGCGGACAAAAACCTGTCAGTCTTTTTCTTGTTCTTTAACATAGGTTCCTCCTTTGCTGGTGTGTCGGACCGGTATCCCGGTCCCGCTGTTCCCGGCTCTCGTGCATCATGCCGCATCCGGGCCGGGGTTTCGTATCGCGGGCCCGGCCGGCCTTATATCGGCGTGCGCCTCCGGGACTGCCCCGGGGCGGCGGGATATATGATCCGGCGGCCCTTGTATATGATATGTCAGAAAAGAAATTTTGTATGTTTACGTATTTGCGGCACGCATCCCGGGCACGCAAAAAGGAGCGCTCAGCGCCCCTTTTTCTTAGTGTGCTTTGTTTTAATCCACAGTCGGTAATTTCACGGAGTCTGACATGTCAGCGCATTGCCGACTTTGACTTACCTCTGGTCAGTGGGGGATACCGATTGCTCTCCGCCCGCCACTGCCGTTAAGTTACATCATC
>ODAI012073142.1_pt1 | contig 18279 bp, 19 predicted proteins | sample 1539321 | NCBI WGS metagenome assembly ODAI01 (sample SAMN02144231, study PRJEB22623) | gut metagenome | biome: sheep rumen | host: Ovis aries | place: New Zealand | reverse complement strand
CGAGCAATTGCAGAAAATTGTGGAGAAATATCGCTCATTGGGCATCAATCCCCTTACCAAGCAGGTGATTTTCAGCAATGCGCTCGACACCGACCGTGCTATCAAAATTCATGAGTATGCCCGCGATTATTGCCAGCCCTCATTTGGCATCGGCACCCATTTCACCAATGATTTCGAGGGAGTAGTACCGATGAATATCGTCATTAAGTTGGTGGCTGCCAAGATTACTGAATCATGGGATTTCTACAACGATACGTGTAAGCTCAGCGAGGACAAAGGAAAACATACCGGCAAACCAGAAGTGATTCGCCGGTATATGGAGATGATCCATTTCCATGAGCAGGATTAGTACTTGATGCCGAGGGCGTCGAGAATGCCACGGATCTCGTTGCCCACACCAAGTATGCCTCCGATAGCCCCATTCTTGATGCCTTGAACCATATACCTTGCACACTGGCCTTCGATTTCGCCTATCTGGCGGCGCTCGGCTGGTGTGTATTGGAATTTGGTCATCTTTTTCCGGATATCGCCAAATCTTTCAGCAGCGTTTTCCCAGTCTCTGATGGTGTAGTAGCTGCTGTTGTCGCGCAGGTCATAGGCCAGATTCTGCATCTGCCTAATGGCCCCTTGTTTGGTGGTACAAGAGTTGAGTGTGGTGAGGCCGAAGATGGCTATCACGATGGCTGTCAGAAATGTACGTAGTTTCATAATGAATGTGTTTTAAGTTGTAATGGATGAGTCGTCACCAGGTTCCCGTAGCGCCTCCACCACTTGACGAGCCGCCTCCGTAGGATCCTCTGTTCACTGGCGGTGGGGTGTTCTTGTGTGTCTCTTGCTTGAGCTTTTCTGGTTCGACTTCGTCGTCATGTGTTTTCTCGGGGGGTGTCGCCATAGCTTGTGCCAACTCTTTCGACGGCTTGTTCCATTTGTTTTTCTCGTTGAAATAGCCGTAGAGCAAACAGAGAATGAGGCAGATCAGCATGTTGAACCCAGACTCTCCGCTGAATATCCCTTTCTTGGAGATGGAAGTGAATCCCATCAGGTCGTCTCCGCTCTCCTGTTTGGCGCTCACGGTCTCATAGATGGCCTGTGCCAGGTGGAGCATGGCGCTGTCGGGCTGTTCGTTTTTCAGGAAGGGCTGCAGGTAGGTCCGTCCCAGTTGGGCGCATTCCATGTCAGTGAGTTCGCTTTCCATGTCACGGCTTGGCGTGATGGTATATTGGTGCTGGTCGTAGGCGACCACAACGCAAACGCCGCGTCCGGTGTCTTTGTTTCCGATGGCATATTTGTTCATCAGGTCGACGGCGGCCCTGTAGCTGCCACCCTCGTCGAGGTAGTGGCAGATGACCATGGCCGACTTCACGCCTGCGATAGAGTCGAGGTCCTTAAGAACAAGGTTGATGGCGTCTACCGTCTGTGGACTGAGGATGCTGTCGCTGTTGGTGACATATTGGCTGGCGTCTTGCAGGTGCACCATCTCAATATTGTCGGCATTCCAGATGGTGCATGTGTCTTGTCCGGCAAGTGCCACGGTGCGGCCTGTTTTCTCTGCAGATTCCGGACTGATGGCGTGGGCGGCACGGGCCCTGGCCCTTTCGTTGCGGGTTGTGGTGCTGTGAATCATCTGATAGCTGCAGCTCAGCATGCATGCAGAGAGGATGCCCGACCACAACATGGGATAGAATTTGTTCTTGTAACGTTTAAGCGGACTTTCCTTGTCCTCGTCGGTGGGGTGCACCTCCACAAATTTCACACCTGCCTTCTCTGCCTCTTCCGTGGCTTGCTTGGCGGCAGGCATCTCCTTTTTCCATTTGTTGGAGTAGTAGATGATGACAGCCATCACGGAAACACCGAAGACGACCATCGGGTCAACCGGGTGGAATATGAAAAAGATAATCGGTACGAGCAGACCGAACAGAACCCAAGATTTTGCGCCCAGCAACAGTCCGTTGAGGCAACTTTTTATCAATTTTCCCATTTCTAAAGCAATTGAGTTTGATTTGTGCAAATTTAGGTAAAAATAATGATATACAATGCTTGAAAAGGAAAGTTTTTGTCACAAATAAAAAAACGCCAGATCTCTCGACCTGGCGTTGTCTTGCGATTTGTCCGTGGGGCAAATTACTTGGCAGCCTCTTCAGCAGCGGCAGCGGCGTCCTGAGCGGCGTCAGCAGCAGCCTCAGCAGCCTCACCAGCAGCCTCAGTAGCAACAGCAGCGGCGCTGTCAGCAACAGCAGCGGCGCTGTCAGCAACTTCCTGAGCGGCAGCAGCAGTGCTGTCAGCAACTTCCTCAACAGCCTCTTCAACAGCGGCGGGAGCCTCAGCGGGCTTGTTCTCTGTGCAAGCTGCGAAAGCCATAGCAGCGGCAGCCACGAACATAAATGCGATCTTCTTCATTTTCTTTGCTTTTTTAAAATTGTAAAACAATCATTTGTTTATTAAAACGCTGCAAAGGTATATATAATTTTTGATTCGCATTCATTTTTTTTTGAAAAAAAACATGTAATTTTGTAACTTTTTTGTAATGTGCTATAAATCAGTTAGTTATCAACGGTTAATTAAAGTTAACAAATTTGTGCTCCCGCACAATTTGTGTGTTGCGGTAAAAAAAGCATCATTTTTGTTGTTGGATTTGGAGATTAAATCGTACTTTTGCAAAACTAGTTCAGTTTCACCTTATATAATAATGATGATAGACAGTTCCGCTTTTCAAGGCAAGAAAGCCGCCTATTACACCCTTGGTTGCAAGCTCAATTTCTCTGAGACGTCCACGTTTGGCCGTATGCTTCAGGAACTGGGGGTACGACCCGTGTCAGAGGGTGAGGTGGCCGACCTGTGTCTCATTAATACTTGTTCGGTGACAGATGTGGCCGACCACAAGTGCCGGCAGGCCATCCATCGCATGGTGAGGAAGCATCCAGGTGCCTTTGTGGTGGTGACAGGTTGCTATGCACAACTTTCTCCTGCGACGGTCAGTGAGATTGAGGGTGTAGATCTGGTGCTCGGTTCCAATGAAAAGGCCACTTTGCTCCAATATCTGTCTGAGGCTTGGGACGGTAACCCCAAGACGGATTCACTTCATCAATACTACACGGTGAAGACGCGTGAGATCAAGTCTTTCGCGCCAAGCTGTTCTCGTGGCAACCGCACTCGTTTCTTCTTGAAGGTGCAAGACGGATGCGACTATTTCTGCACCTATTGTACGATTCCTTACGCCCGAGGTTTTAGCCGCAGCGCCACCATCTCTTCGCTTGTTGGTCAGGCGCGTGAGGCCGCTGCCGAAGGAGGCCGTGAGATTGTCCTCACGGGGGTGAACATCGGCGATTTCGGCAAGAATACCGGTGAGTCGTTTCTCGACCTCGTGAAATCGCTCGACGAGGTAGAGGGCATCGCCCGCTACCGTATCAGCAGTCTGGAGCCCGATCTGCTCTCGGATGAGCTGATTGCCTATTGTGCGCAGAGCAGGGCATTTATGCCCCATTTCCATATTCCGCTCCAGAGCGGCAGCGACGAGGTTTTGCGTCTCATGCACCGTCGCTACGATACATCGCTTTTCGCCGCGAAAATAAATCTTATCAAGTCGCTGATGCCCGACGCTTTCATCGGTGTCGATGTCATCGTGGGTATGCGTGGGGAGCATGAGGAGCATTTCGAGCAGACTTACCGCTTTTTGGAATCTCTCGATATCAGTCAGTTGCACGTGTTTCCCTATTCTGAGCGACCTGGCACTCAGGCATTGAAAATCGACTATGTGGTGAGTGAGCGCGAGAAGAAAGAGCGCTCGTCGCGCCTGTTGGCCCTCTCAGAGTCAAAGACGCATGCTTTCTATCAGCAGTGGATAGGCCGTGAAGCGGAGGTACTCATGGAGAAAGCCCCTAAGGGTAAGGCGATGCATGGCTTTACCCGCAACTATGTGAGGGTGGAATTGCCGGCCTCCTTGGCCGATCCGTCACTCGACAACCAGTTGGTGAACGTGAAGATGACAGGGTTCAACCACGACCAGAGTGCGCTGCTGGCACAATTGATAGGGAGGTGAGAGATGGATAAGGTAGCGATAGTGATACTCAACTGGAACGGCCGGCAGATGCTGGAGAGGTATCTGCCGTCGGTGTTGGCACACTCTGATGATGCCGTGGTCTATGTGGCCGACAACGCATCGACAGATGACTCCGTATCTTTCCTGCGCGAACGTTTTCCTGATGTGAGACTGATACTGTTGGACCGCAACTGGGGGTTCGCCGAAGGATACAACAAGGCATTGGCACAAGTGAACGCCACCTATTATGTGTTGCTGAATTCCGACGTAGAGGTGACTCCCCGCTGGCTTGAGCCCTTGACGGATTTGATGGACAGATGCCCGGATGTGGCGGCCTGTCAGCCTAAGTTGTTGGCAATCGACGACCGTCGCCGTTTTGAGTATGCGGGAGCGTCAGGAGGCTTTGTCGACCGCTACGGCTATCCCTATTGCCGTGGCAGGCTGTTCGACACGGTAGAAATGGATGAGGGACAATATGACGACTTGCATGATGTGATGTGGGCCACTGGCGCCTGTCTGTTTGTTCGCTCCGCCGACTACCATGCCTGCGGTGGCCTCGACGGCCGTTTCTTCGCCCATTGCGAGGAAATCGACTTCTGCTGGCGTCTGCGTATCATGGGGCGCCGCATCTGCTGCCAGCCAGAGAGCCATGTCTATCATCTCGGCGGAGGAACGCTTCCCAAGGGAAATCCCCGGAAAACGTTCCTCAATTTCCGCAACAATCTGACGATGCTTTATAAGAATCTGCCTGATGCGGAGTTGCGCCGGGTGATGTGGACGAGATGGTTTCTCGACTATCTGGCAGCGTTTCAGACATTGCTTATCCAGCGCCATTGGGGCGACTTCAAAGCCATTTTCCAAGCTCGATGGGCATACCGCAAGTGGCGGCGGCAGTTCCGTGCCGACCGTGAGCACATCCAGCATTCCCGCCAGGCGGGAAGGGCAGGGGAGTGCTCACCTTTTTCTATCCTCTGGCAATACTATTTCCATAAGCATCGCCACTTTTCACAACTTCCAGATAAAGAGGTCAATTGAAGATTAAGCTTCGCTTGAATGTCGGCTACACCTCAGCAATCGAAGCAAGCTTCATTGCATTCGGTTTGCACGACATTTGAAAATTGAATCCGGTTATTTCCACACTTCCTGTATGGCGTTTCCTATGCAGCAGTCAGGCATCTGGATATGCAGCATGGCGCAAACAGTGGGGGCAATGTCGGTCATGAACGTAGGTGTGCTGGTACTGCCTTTGGTCACATGCCATCCCATGAAGAGGAGAGGAATGTGGGAGTCGTCGGGATTACATGTGCCGTGTGACGTGCCTTTGTAATCAGGGCCAACGCTTCCATACATGTGGCTGCCTTGCAGGATAAGGCAGAGGTCGCCACTGCGCATGCGGTGATAGCCGTTGATGATGCGCTCGCGCAGGAAAGCAGGCACGCTGGCATTGGCGATGTCCTCGTAGTCTACCACGTATGCGAACTGCGGGTCTTGACGCAGGCATCTCACTGCCTCTTTGCGCACTTTACATTCGTCGAGTCCTTGAGCAAGGATGAAATCATGGTCGAGATAGACGCGGCAGTCGGCTATCCATTTGATATATTTGCCTTCTACGCCGAATGTCTTCGACAGCTGTTTGTTAACCGCCTCGCTGGCAGCCCGTCCGGAGAAACCGCCGCCTGGGAGCTTGTGCGCATTCATGAAATTGCCGTTGTGGATGGCCCCGTGGTCGGCAGTGAGAAACAGCAGGTAATTCCCTTTGCCCACCTCCCGGTCGAGAGCGTGCATAAACTTGGCGATGTCTTTGTCGAGTTGCATATATACCTCATAGTTTTCCTTACCTCGGGTGCTTGTGGCATGGCCGATGGCATCGGTCGATGAGATACTCACGGCCAGAAGGTCGGTCACGTCGTCCTTGCCCATACGTTCCTTGATAAGTACTTCCTCCGCCATCTGGAAGGTCATTGTCACCCCTTTGTTCGATGTCTTGATGTCGAAGCCGGGCTCTGTGTGGTGCAGCCTGTTGAAGTTCTCCACCCATTTAGGCAGCTGGTTCATATAATAGCTGCTGGAGATGAAATGTCCTGCCTGTCCGTCCCACCAGTAGGCGGCATCGGCGGCATGTCCTGCGGGCAGGATGGAGGCACGGTCTTTGAGAGCCACGCCCACGACCTTGGCCTGAAAGTCAGTGGCTACTTTGAGTTGGTCGCCAATGGTGTTGGCCAGCAGGTTGCGTGGCGAGCATTTGCCGTCGCGGCTCTGCTTGTCGCTACCCACGGCCGTCACCGTCGTGTCTGTGACGCTTGTCACGTTTTTGCCGTCGAGGAGGAACGAGTTGCCTGCGATTCCGGTGAACGCGGGCACCGAACCGGTATACACACTTGAGTGTCCGATGGCAGTGACTGTCGGCACGTAGTTGATCATCGTGTTTTCGCAACTGAATCCTTCGTTGAGCAGGCGTTTAAGCCCATCCTCTTTATATTTGTCGTAATAATAATAGAGGTAGTCCCATCTCATTTGGTCGACGACGATGCCCACGACCAGCCGTGGACGTTGCAGTTTCTGTGCCCATAGGCAAGTGCTGGTGGCAAAAAGTAGTAGGAAAAGAGTGATTTTTTTCATTGATGGTAGTATTGATTATTCTTTCGGTGAATGATATTGCAAAAATAGGAAAAGTCTGTCAGATGAGCAAATTTTTTATGTATGTCATCGCTTTTTTCATCCGTCTTTTCGTAAAAAACATTTTTTTTCCCGAATCGTGAAATTTTCTTCAACTTTTATTTGCATATCCCGCCGAAAAGTATTATTTTTGCGACATTAATTGATTGAGGAAATAAAAACACAGCTTTTTGCGATTGGTTAGTGGAGAAAGTAGAGGATATGATGTATCCTTCTCTTAACACTTCGATTCGTCATGGAATCATAGGCTGGTGCTTGTGCATAGGCTGAGTGAGTCTATTGTGTTGTGTGATTCTCTTTCCTCATGGCGGTTCTGGGAGAAGAATTGCCGCATTCATTTGATAATTCTCATAGATAAATTCATATTTTTTACTCGACAGGATAAATTGAGTGTTAGTTTCAGGGTATAATTAAGAAAAGAAAAATTTCAATGCTGATCTTTTAATTCTGTGACCCCAAAAATTTCTCCGCCGTGAGGTGCAGGAATTGGCGAGGGTCATTTTTTTACCTCGCTCCTGTGTCCTCCGGAAGGGGGATTCGTCGGTGGGGTAAGAATCCTAAAAAAGAGCGTGACATCGTCAGTGATGCGCACGCTCTTTCTTTTGTTTTAGGGGCTTTTTTATACTTCTACGATCTCGGCTTCGATCCACTTGTCGAGCATTACTTGGGCGTCGGCTTTGGCCTTTTCATAGCTGAGAGGAGTATTCTCGTCAATCATGTAGTTGTCGACAAGCAGCTGAGCCAGGTCATCAATCGTGAACTCCCTGCCTTGGATTTTTTCCCAGAGGAATGCCGAGGTCTCGTTCATGCTGATGATGTTGGTAAAGTCGATGTTCTGTTTGCCTTCTGCCACAATGATGTGCTCACCGCATACCTCGCGCAGATTGAATCCTTCTTTTGCTTTCATTGTTTCTCTTTTTTATTGATTGTTGAATATTTCGTGACGAATGGATTATTTCAATTTGAAGATATTGAGCCAGATGTACCTATAGGCAGCCAGCAGATAGCGGCGGATGGGGGTAAGATGAACCCACCACCATGAGTAGATTTTCCATTTCCGGCCGTCAATACGGTCGAGGCGGTTGCGCCCTTTCCGGTAGAAGCCTACGACGCTGGCCCTGAAGTCTTTGACCGTGCAATGCTCAAAGGTGAGGTTGCCGTCGCCCATGAGTGTCACGTTCTCGCCGTCGATCTTCCAGATGCGGTGGAGCACATAATGTCCGGGTTCTATTTCGGCGAGCACCGGGTCGCCTACTTTCAGGTTGACTGGTTGTGAGAGCAGCGCCTTGTCACGGTCAGACTCCAGAAAAGGCCTCATGCTGCGTCCGCGCAGGTTGATGGTTGCGGTATGCCCTTTGTTGATTTCTTCAATGATGAGTGGGAAGAAGACCGCATTCTCAAACTGAATATTTTGTCCTTTGAGGGTAGTTGTGCGGTCGCCTCCATCATATTGATGCAGCCACTTTTTGAATTTGCTTTTGGCCATGTCGGTGGTGTTTAGTCCTTCACAGCGATGGCTGCGTTGCACACCTCAGCAGCCTCACGGTTGGGCAGACAGTGCAGAATGTAAATCCCCGTGGTTTCCACGATTTTTGTCACTGTGTCGCAGATGTTCCTGTAGATTTTCACGTCCCATTTGAGGGTGGAGCACGAGGGCACGACAGACGTGAAAGCCTCTATGGGAGAGAGTTTCTCTACCCAGTTGCGTGAGTCGCGGTCGATGCGTGTGAGTGCGCCGAGTTTGGCCTTGATGGGGCGGTAGCAGGGTGTCTTCCCGCTCCAGGGTGAGCCATAGATATAAGGTGTGCCGTCGATGACTCTGATGACAGGGTTGTCATCGTTCATCAAGTCACAACCAGGCAGGTATCTGAGCCACATGCTCACTTGCGTCGACTTTCCTGTTCCGCTGGCCGCATGGAAGGCATAGCCGTATCCGTTTTGCCTGACAAGTGATGAGTGGATGAGCAGAGTCTGTTTCTTGCTTGATGCCATGGCAAACGACACCATCATGACATTCTGCATACCAAAGTTGCGCATGTCGTAATTGCCGTTGAGGGCACAGTTGACATGAGAGCAGTCGCTGTCAATTTGCATCAGTGAGCATTCATTCTTCTTGGTGTCTTTGTAGATGAACTGATGTCCTCCTCCTTCGATTAGGTCGACGATGATTTCTCCGTTGCCTGATTCGAAATTACGCAGTTTCTCTCTTTTTTCTTTGGGGATGGGTTGGAGTGTGTCGTCGACGACAATGGTCAGCAGCAGTTTGTCATCATCTACTTCGTCGACCATAAAGGGGAAGCATGACCTCAGCAGAGTCATGTTGTTGTATTTATTGTCGACAAACACCACTTTGATGTAGTGGTCGGCAATAGAGAAATACCTTGTTTCTGTCATTGAAAAAATAAGTGTGGATGGTTGTAAATTGATGTCAGTGGCGAGGGGGCATCGTAGGTGGCATAGAAGAGTCGGTGTCTGCAGGCTTGCCTGGAGTTTGCAACTTGCCTTTGGATTTCTTCTCTTTGGATTTTTCTGCGCGCTTGGTTGCCTTCTTGTTTACTTCAGCCACTTCATCGTCGATGTTGGCAGGTGTGATGGAGATGAACTTGAACTCATCCTCATCCAATTCCCGTATTTCATATCTTGTTGGTTTCTTGGCGGTGCCTTTGAACTGCTTTCTCATCTTGGCGTATTTCTTGAGGATGTCTTTCTCCTTCAGCGCATACGACACGATACATGTGCGGTTAGGGTGGCCAGTGGCATTGAAGTGGTTGCGCAGTTGGCCGGAATATTCGCCTCTGTTGATGAGAAACTCTGTCTTTTCGTCCACCCAAGCGCTATCCACGATTTGAATGTCCGTAAAATAGACGATAGAGTCGTTGAACGATGCTGAGGCTCCGAAAATATAAATAGGTGTGCAACGCATTTTTCCCGCCGCATCATTGACATGAAGCAGCAGGAGTGCAAGCGTAAATACAAAAAAACAACGTCTCATTAAATATGTTGAAAACACTAATACCTTTAAATTCTAATCATTGATAGTTGTCATTGCCCCAGATAGGACTTAAGCAACTTGTTCTTGGTGTTGTGGCGTAGCCGCCGGATGGCTTTTTCTTTGATTTGGCGCACCCGCTCCCGCGTGAGTCCATATTTCTCGCCTATCTCCTCAAGGGTCATCTCGGGCTGGTTGATACCGAAGAATGCCTCGATGATATGCCGTTCCCGCTCGCTGAGGGTGAGAAGAGCGCGGTTGATCTCATTGCGCAGCGACTCCATCACGAGTTCGGTGTCGGCCATGGGGGAGTCGTCGTTGGGCAGGATGTCGAGCAGGCTGTTTTCCTCGCCGTCGGTGAAGGGGGCGTCTACCGACACGTGCCTTGTGTTCACTTTCAGGGCATCTTCTATCTTGTCCTCGGGCAGGTCTACGATGGCGGCGATCTCATCCACGCTGGGTCTCCGCTCGTTGGCTTGCTCCAGTTGGTGCTGCACCTTGATGATTTTGTTGACAGACCCTACTTGGTTGAGCGGGAGTCTGACGATGCGGCTTTGCTCTGCGATGGCCTGCAGGATGCTCTGCCTGATCCACCATACGGCATAGGATATGAACTTGAACCCTCTGGTCTCGTCGAATTTTTCAGCGGCCTTGATGAGTCCCAGGTTTCCCTCATTGATGAGGTCGGGCAGGCTGAGGCCGTGGTTTTGATATTGCTTTGCCACCGAGACTACAAATCTCAGGTTAGCGCGTGTCAGTTTCTCCAGCGCTTTCCTGTCACCTCTTCGTATGCGCTGAGCAAGTTCCACTTCTTCTTCGACGGTGACCAACTCTTCGCGCCCGATTTCTTGTAGATACTTATCGAGAGATGCGCTCTCACGATTCGTAATCGATTGTGTGATTTTCAGTTGTCTCATGTAGCATAAATCTAAGTGAATGCAAAATTACGACATATTCGGGAAAAAAACAAACAAATGCGCAAATATTTGCGCATTTGTCTGTCTTTATCACTTGATTTAGGTATTGTCGGCGTGTGTCAGCCGGCAATGCCTGCCATGATGCGCTGACGGTGATGAGGAGTGGTCACTCTCGGATATTATCTTAGTCTTTGAGAGGCACTGCGAAATATTTCCTCTTGCCGGTGGGATAGATACCCTGGATGTAAAGCACCGGTTCCTTGCTGGTAGATGCCTCTTTGACAGCTTTCTGGATATCGTCGATGGTCTTCATCGGTTCCTCGTTCACTTTCTGGATGATGAATCCTTTGGTGAGACCTTCCTCTTGCAGGATGCCTTTGTTGAGTTTGATGATTTCCAGACCATAACTGATGTTGAGTTGCTTCTTCTGCTCGTCGCTGACAGCCCTGAAGTTGGCTCCGAGAAGGTCGAGGTCGGCCGACTTGATGACGTCGGTGTTGCCCTGTGCGTTCTTCAAGGTCACGCTCTTCTCTTTCTTTGCTTTCTTATGGAGATAGCCCACCTTCACGTGGTCGCCCGGACGTTTGTTGGCCAGGATTTCCTGAAGTTCGGCCATCTTCGACACTTTCTTGCCGTCGATGGAGGTGATGACATCACCCTCTTCGAGACCGGCATCAGCACCGGCACCACCGTCTTCCACTTTTTCCACATAGACACCGTCGTTGGTTCCGAGGTCCACCTCGTTGCCCTTGAGCTTTTCGGCATCGATATAGTTGTGCACGTCACGTCCGGCGATGGAGAGCACAGCGCGTTGCACGGTGCCATACTGCTTCAGGTCGCTCACCACTTTATTCATGATGGTGGTGGGGATGGCGAATCCATAGCCGCTATAGCTGCCGGTCTGCGAGTAGAGCATGGCGTTGATGCCTACCAGTTCGCCCTGAGTATTGACGAGAGCGCCTCCCGAGTTGCCTTGGTTGATGGCGGCATCTGTCTGTATGAACGATTCCACACCATTGGCGTAGAGAGAGCGGGCTTTGGCGCTGACGATACCAGCGGTGACGGTGGAGTTGAGGTTGAAGGGGTTGCCGACGGCGATGACCCATTCACCCACTTTCAGCTTGTCGGAGTCGCCGATGCTCATACAAGGCAGGTTTTTGCCCTCTATCTTGATGAGTGCCAGGTCGGTGGTCTTGTCTGTACCTATGATAATGGCTGAGAACTCTCTGTTGTCGTTGAGGGTGACGGTCAGTTCGTCAGCTCCTTCCACCACGTGGTTGTTGGTCACTATATAACCGTCGGAAGAGATGATGACTCCCGAGCCGCTGGCTTCCCGTTTCGGGGTCTGTACTTGGCGGCGTTGCCTGTTGCCGCTGCCGGGATTTCCGAAGAATCCGAACGGATCGCTGAAAAATCCGCCGAACGGGTCTTCCACTTCCACTGTCTCCACTTTCGAATTTTGCACATACTTGATGTGCACAACTGCGGGAACTGCCTTCTCTGCGGCATAAGTGAGGTCCACTTGTCCTCCACCCACAGGAGCGGCAATCATCCTGCTGTAAGCGCCTGCCGCCAGGACGACGGCGATAGCGAAAATAGCTTTCTTCATCATAGATTTGATTTTGATTGACATATTACTGTTGTTTTATGTTTAACCTGTAGATTTGTACTGCAAAATTAGACGCAAAATTTGGTAAAAGTAAAATTTCTCCCGATTATTTGTCCTCTTTTAACACTCTTTCGTAGCGTGTTAACTATCGTGTTGGTGTTTTAAATATTATTTTACTTTTGTTTACGTCCTTGCCGGTGTCATAATGTCACCTGTCACCCACTTTCCTTGTCAGTCTGTCATCTTGGCCGAAATCAAGGGCAGAGCAGGCAGTTTTTCCGGTTACGTTGCTCTCCCTCGTGTCGCGCACGCTCATCATGCGCAATCCAGCGGTTGAAGACATCGGTTTTACTTTAGAAACATTGCCTTCTCTATTTCCAATACGCGGGAGATATCGAAGAATAATTTCGGGCGCGTGTAATATTCATTCGTCTCTGCCAATTCAAAAACGTCAAAATGGCCTGTTATATATTGCATTTTGGTCTTTTCTATCTCAAGATAGTGTCGCATGAACAAATATTCGTCGGATACCGCGGTCACATAAAAAGGCCGCTCCTCGGTACCGTCGCCGGTAACAGCGATGGTATTGAGGATTCTATGCATCCGGTTGTAATAGATACGAGCATCGTCACGGCTGACACCTTGATGATTCGTTGAGTCTTTCAACATATATATCATAGCATATAGAGCATTGGATAGAGCTTTGAGACTAACAGGGTTCTTCTTGAGCAATTCCTTCGCTCCAGACAGACATTCCTCATATTTGCCCTCCTTCAACAGTTTGTCAAGCGTTATGCCTTCACTCAACTCGGTCATAGGGGTGAGGTAAGATTGTCCGTAGTATGCCAAAATGCGCTCATTCCATGTCATTGTGGTGTCAATTTCATTGGCTGCCATCCTCGCCCCCAGATCATTGATCTTTTGAGGGTCATTCTCAGCCACATTTTTTATTTCCTTCCAGTCAACAGGTATGAAATCACTTTCTTCCTGTGCGTGTGTGTACACCGGTAGGAAGAGGATCAATGCGAGAAAGGTTAATAGCTGTCTCATCATCTTTGGTTTTAGATTGACAATGTGGTCTTTATAGATAATCAACGGGACATTAAGAGTTCAGTTTTTCCATGAATCTTTTTCTGTCCACGATGAACCGAAGGTGGGTGCCCTCTCCGAGCAGGTTTTCCCCGCAGTAGGCCGCCACCTTGAAGAAGATTTTCTTGCCATCCACCTTGGTCACCTCCGCCACGGCGGTGATGACATCGCCGATCCTGGAAGGCCGAAGGTGTGTCGACTCGATATGTCCGCCCACGGTCGTGCATCCTTCCGGCAGGTGTTCGCTGACGGCGAGCATGGCGGCGTTCTCCATCAGCGCCATCATCATCGGGGTGGCGAGCACCGGCATGTCGCCGGAGCCTACTTCAATGGCCGTGACAGCCTCCGTCACGATCAGCTCGCTTGTATGTCTCAGTCCTATCTCTATCATCTCTCCACGGGTGTATAGTCGATGGTGGCTTCCTCGTCGGTCGCCTCCAGTTTCATGATGACGGGACGCAGTCCGTCGTTGCAGCTGACGATAGCTACTCCCGGTTCCTTGATCCAGTCTCCATAATAGAACAGCCCCTTGTCGGCGCCGTGTGCCAGGGCGAACACATACTGGTAGATGGCCTTCCATGCCTCGTCGCAGAAGCCGTCGGGCTTCGCATAGTCGGCATAGAACACGTCGCCCACCTTCATCATCGGGCAGGCTTTGAGCCCGCAGATGCCATATTCCTTGGCCAGGTCCTCGTTGAGCATGGTCTTGAGGACGGTGATTCTCACTTTCTTCATGTTTTTGTGATTATGTACAATTTCGCGTGCAAAAATAACTATTTTCAGGCAAATTACGTATTTTTGCAACCAATAAAGACAGTGTAATCAGTCAATCTTCGGTTGATTGTCTAGAACCGATGATCCATGGAGCGCTGACCGTGGCTCTCGCTCAATCGAACTATTGTCCAAACTCCCGACCTCCTCAACTCCTCAACTCCAAAAAGTTGAGCAAATGTGAAACTCGAGTAACTAAAAACACAGCACAATGAATACGATGAAAATGTTTTTTCTGGCGGGAATGATGCTCTTTGCGGCCATTTTCCGCGCCAACGCCCGGGAACCTATTTATGGTGTCATTATCACTGGGCAGAACAACCACAACTGGCCCGTCAGCCATCAGGCCATCAAGATGACATTGGAGAACTCCAGGCTCTTCAGCCTTGACGTGGCCGTGTCTCCCTCCCATGGAGAGGACATGTCGGGATTTTCGGTGGATTTCAGCAAGTATCAACTGGTGGTTCTCGACTACAACGGCGACAGCTGGTCATCGGCCATGAACACCGCTTTCATGGACTTCGTCCGTGGTGGCGGTGGGGTGGTGGTCTACCATGCTGCCGACAATGCCTTTACGGAGTGGAAAGAATACAATGAGATGATAGCCCTTGGCGGTTGGGGAGGAAGGAACGAGGCGTCAGGTCCTTATTTCTATTGGAAGGACGGGGCGTTGCAGGAAGACCCTTCTCCCGGCATCGGCGGTTCGCATGGCTCCCGGCATGAGTATGTGCTTAATTGCCGCACCGCCTCGCATCCCATCACCGAGGGGCTGCCTGCCTGTTGGAAGCATGCCTCTGATGAGTTATATGACAGGATGAGGGGACCAGGAGGCATCAAAGACCTGCTCTACACCGCCTTCTCCTCACCCGAGAAGAGAGGCTCGGGCCGTGAGGAGCCGCTCATTTTTACCGTGGAGTATGGCAAGGGAAGGATTTTTCATATCATGCTCGGCCATTGCGGAGATAGCCTGGACGATAACCCTGCCATGCAGTGTGCGGGTTTCCAGACCCTCCTCCTGCGAGGCTCCGAGTGGTGTGCCACGGGAAAGGTCACACAGTCAGTACCGAAAGACTTTCCCACTGCCGATAAGGTGTCCCTGCGGCCGAACTACCGGCCTGAGGAATAGGGGTATGTTATAGGCAGAAGGGAAGTTTTGGGTGAATAGGCATAATACCTTCCTTGCTGATAAGACAGATGCAGCCGTGTCTGCTATGCCAGAAGATAGGGATGCATTTGTTTTTGTTGTTCATCGGCGGGACGAATACAATGGGGCAAGAGGCAGGAATAAGAATAAATTGAGTAACTTTGCACCCTTGAAAACAGATATTGAAATTCTGTCATTTATGTATAACCATCACAATTATGTATAGCCTTAACTATAAAGTGACGACAAGTACCTGCGACAGCGAGGGACGTTTGAAACTCTATTCGGCCCTCCAGATGATGCAAGACTGCTCGGAGATGTGGATTGACAGCGAGCCTGGTGTCAAAAGGTATTTTGAGGCGCAGAACATGACTCAGCTGTTAGCTTCACGCCAGGTGGAAATCATCCGCATGCCTGAATACAAGGAGCAGCTGACGGTGACCACTTCGGTCTACGGCATGAAGCCGATGTTTGGTTTCCGCAACACCTTCATTTATGATGCCGAAGGCCAACCTTGTTACAGGACATGGAGCATGGGGGCCTTTGTGGACAAGTCGGCAGGGAAGCTGAAGCGGGTGGATGACGCCACAATCGCCTCGATGAACCTGGAGCCGAAGTTAGAGATGAATTATAAGGACCGGCGAATCATCCTTCCTAAAGACGGGAAAGAAGGGGAGAAGTGTGATCCCGTCAGGGTGCAGCGTGCTGACATCGACTACAACCGACACGTGAACAACGCCAACTACATCCGCATGGTCATGGAGTTTCTGCCAGAGGATTTCAAGGTGAAGGGCTTGAGGGTGGAGTATCGGGTTGCCGCCAAGCTGGGCGATGTGCTTCTGCCCGCAGTTTATCGGATTGACAACGGCATAATCGTCTCGTTGTCCATCGGCAATGAGGTGAGCGCCATCATAGAATTCGAGCAAGGATAAGCGCTGGCCAATAGTCAATGTTTATTGACGGTTTCTTGTCGAAGAACGTTTATGCGGCGATGACGTCGAGCACGTTCATGAGGAAGTCGTTGATGGTCTCGATGACCGACCTCATCCTCAGCATGAGCTTATCGTATAGAGGCATGAGCATGTTCTTCATGTTGCTCCTCAGCCCGGTGACTATACATCTGTTTTTCATTCCGCTTCGGCCTCTTTGATGATTTTCAACAATTCGGTGCGTGTTGTCTCATTTGTGCCGTGTACGGCATAGCGCACGATGCCCTTTTTGTCAACCACGATAGTCAAGGGAAAGCCTTCAGTGCCAATCCACGACATCATGCCCTTTGCCTCGACGAGATGTGTCCACGTGAAGTGGTGCTTGTCGGTGATACGTTTCGCCGTCTCTGCATCGTGGAAGGTGGCAGAGAAGAACATTACGTTGGGCAGTTGTTCTTTCCATGTGGAGAGTTCGGGCATTTCGGCACGGCAGGGACCACAGCCGGAATACCATAGGTTGAGCACCATGACACGGCCATGGATGCTGTCGTTCGTCCATGTGTTGCCCTCCATATCCTTTTCGGAGAATGGTGGAAATGAATCGCCAGGTTGGGGAGAATAGAAAGTGCCGTCGGGCTTCACGTTTGCTTGTGTCAGTTCCGTCATCGTGGCCATGATGTTGAGACCGTTTAGGAACTGGTCGGCGTTGTGAACCTGCTCGCGTGGGATGGCTTTTCTAATGAGTGACTTGGGCAGTTTGGCATCGACGTTGATGACCATGATGCTGTTGCCCTCCTTGTCCTTCAGGCGCGTCAATGTTTTTTCGCCGTCGGGCAGTTGAGGCATTTCTCGGAAGAAATAGCCATTTGAGAGAAACTTCGGTATGACTGTGTCGATACGCTCTTCCTGTGCAAAAGCCGTAAGGGGTAGAAGCGCAAGAAGAATTGAAAATAATCTTATCTGTTTAAAAATCATCATTTTTATCTGTCTTTTATCTTCATCTGCCAGCAAAGTTTATAACGGAATATCCGCTTTCCTTGATGATGGCGTTGTGTTGGCCCGTTGCCAGTTGATAGAACAACTGGTAGGTGGTGGAGGACATGTCGGTGTCGGTACGGACGCTGGCCATCACTTCCGTCACATAGGGATAAGTGCCGTTCTCGATGGTCTTTTTGCTGGGCTCTACGCCGTTCACGCCGATTACCCGGGTGCGGTCATCGTTTACAATGGTGTCATAATAGTAGAACGGTGTATAGGCAATTCCGTTCTCATCCTGCTCCAACTGGAAATAGGGAGAGAGCATCACGTAGCCAACCATTTCGGGCCAGTCTATCATCTTGGGTCCAGCCATGACGATGGTCTCCATCTTTTCCTGACTGCCAGAGTTGGCGTTGCGGATGTAGGGATTGATGGTCGCATCGTTGCCCCCCACTTCCTTCCAGTTGCGTATCTCGCCAGTGTAGATTTTCTGTATCTGCTCGATGGTGAGGTTGCGCACTGGATTCTTCGGATTGACAATGAATGCAAAAGCATCTTTAGCAATAGGGTAGGAGGTGAGTGCGACATTTTTCTCCTCGGCGTATTTCTGTTCGTCCCGACTGATACCTCGGGCTGTGATGATGAGGTCGTCCTCACCGTCTATCAGGCTGACAAACGATCCGTGTGTGTTGCGGTTCATCAGAATGCGTTGTAGATCGGTCCTGGCATCAGCGTCGAGTTCATCCCATATCGGTTTGATTGTCCATGTGGCATTGGTGTGCAGGTTCTGAAGCCACTGGCATTTGATGCCAAGCAACCTATAGACCAGCAGGCTACGAAGTGGTTCCGTTGAGTCTGAGCCATCGATAACGGGCATATTTGAGAGGGTGAGAGTGGTTGTTGCCGTAGGCTTCTCCAATTCTACCACAGGGTCGATAATCAATTCGGGTGTGCGTTCATCGTCGCTTCCGCCACATGAGGCAAGTGTGAGCATTGTGAGCAGAATCAAAGCAAATCTTAGTTGTTTCATTCCGATGTTTGATTTTGTTATTATAAATACTTCTTCTATCGTTGAAATAGGCTCCGTCTTGTATATGACGAATGAGAAGTGAACAGGTAAACCGTTTTTATCTTCGGTTCG
>ODAI010453686.1_pt1 | contig 18279 bp, 14 predicted proteins | sample 1539321 | NCBI WGS metagenome assembly ODAI01 (sample SAMN02144231, study PRJEB22623) | gut metagenome | biome: sheep rumen | host: Ovis aries | place: New Zealand | reverse complement strand
TTCCGACTTGTACAGTGCAAGCCAAAAGGATTTATATAAATACTGCCGTAGCCTTTGCGGAAATGATGCAGATGCACAGGACCTCATGCAGCAGACATATCTGAAAGCATTGGAGAACTTCAAAAAGCTGTATGATGAAAATTTCCCTGCATGGCTTCGCTCAGTTGCAAGAAATATATTTTTAGATAATCTCAGAAAATCAAAGCATGAATCTGTTGAAGAATATGAAGAAATCCCAGATAATTCCACAAATCCCGAATTTATCGCCGAAAAGAGGGATATCGGCAGAATCCTGCTGAAAGCCTTGAAAGACTGCCTGTCCCCGGTTCAGAGAATGACTGTGATTCTGTATTACTATGATGAAAAATCTGTCTCCGAGATTGCCCGTATAATGCAGTGTTCTGTCGGAACTGTCGAGTCAAGGCTGTATTATGCAAGAAAAAAACTTTGTGAGGAGCTTAAAAAGTTCGACATATTTACTTGTCTGTCTCTCGGCTTTGCGGTCATGAAACACAGGCTGAAAAATATACATATACCCGTAAATGCAAGGATAACCGTTTCCGCAGTTATGACCGCCGCCGCTATGGTTTCGGTATCAATGGCAAGTATTCCGAATGAAAATAAGTTTCCCGATACGGTTATAACAATTAACAAAACAGACACTTCGGAGAGCAAAACCACGGGAGAAAATAAAACAGACAAGCAAACATCAACGGAAAGGGCAAGTATCGAGCGTATAAGCCACGCAACGACAAACAAGGTATACAGTACCATACCAACAGAAGAACGTCAAAAAACGGCATTTAAAAGCAAATATGAGGGTCTCACGGAAAAAGTCACAGAAAGCCACGATGAAAACACGTCCGGAGAAGAAACGACAACAGAAGGAAGTGATAGCTCACAGGGAAATATACCGGAAGAAGAAATCATTGGTGAATCTGAGGAGGTAACTACTATGAAAAGAGAAATTATTTCAGCCGTTACAGCCATTACAACAGCATTTTCAGGCATTACAGCGACAACGGCTTACAGCACAGACGATATTTTTGACGGATACAGCTATACAAAATATACGTTTGATGAACTTCTGAATATGTCCGACAGCGATTTCATCGAACTTGATTCATATAAAGGCGATATTCCCCGTGAATATTGGACAAGTTCAACTATGTACCGCTGTATATACAAAATTCTCAACGGCTCAGGCGGGGTAAGAATTAACCTTGATGATGATTTTTCCGATTTTGACCAATATGCAAAATCATGGGATATAGGAACTGAAAAAATGCTGTTTGAAATTCCGTCAGACCCCGAAACACAGGAAAAAATCCGTCAGAAAATCAAAGATGTTACAGGAGAAAGCTATGCAGATGAGATATGTTCAATCATAAAACTTGACAACTTTGAAGGTGTTGACACAGGAATGAACGAATATCTAATAACAAGCTGTATGTCGCCTGTTTTTGTCCTTGACACAAATCAATGTGAGTTTGATTGTGAAGAATTTTCAGATGAAATGGAAAATATATTCTCTCAAAATCTGGATTATACCGTCAGTGAAGAAAATTCTCATGTCTTTGTATCGTTTGAAATTCCTGAATGTCATACGATAAATCAGGAAAATCTGCTGTATTTTGCAAAACTATACTATGCTCTCACTTCAATAAACAAAAATTTTTACTATTCAAATTTTTATTCTGTATCAGAAGAAAACACCGATATTACATTCGGTGATTCAAACCTTGACGGAAATGTAACAATCTCCGACAGCGTGGCAATACTTCAATATATTTCAAATATGGAAAAATACCCTCTTACTGAACAGGCAACAACAAATGCCGACTGCTATGACCCTGGCTCAGGTGTAACAGGCATGGACGCTCAGGCTGTCCAGAAACTCGATGCAGGAATTATTGATTCTCTCCCCGAAACTCTCCCCGAAACATAAAAAAACTGCGGTGCTATTGCACCGCAGCTCTGTTTTGCAATGTTATCAGCCAATCGGAATGAAAGGAAGCTCGTTATCGCTTGTGGGAATTGTATCACCGCTTGTTGTGATGATGTCGCTGACCTTGAACTCGATTAACTCCATTTCAGGGGAAACATAGTCTTTGTTATTGTCTTTCATAAATAATACCTCCGTTTTTTTCATTAAGTGAACCGTTTCATTCACTTTACGTCTGTATATTCGTATTAACTTTGAAAAAAGGGACAAATTTTTTTAAATTATCCGAAATAAGCCTTTGAAGCTTCTGAATACTTGAACAATGCTTTTGAAACGTTGCGCTGTTCCTCGGAAACATCTTTCTTGTTGATTGTGTTTATGCAGTAAGTAATGGGATTGTACTTTATTGTGCCGTTTTCTGTTCCGTCAGAAACTTCAAGTGTCAGATATCTGTCAATGAAATTGGATTTGATGCCCTTGATTGTGCAGGTCTGATAATCTCCCGAAATCTTAGTCTCCATTTCCTGTCCGTTGTATTTGAAAGTGAGGGGCTTACTGCTCTTGAAGAAGAGAGTGGTAGCTGTTTCGGAAGTTGCTGTAAGTGTTGCGCCTGCAAAAGTCACGCCTTTGGGAAGATTTGCTTCTGTGGGTCTTTCGCCGACAGTTTCAGATGTTACATCACTTATATCTGTGTTTTCAAGTCCCTCGTTTGCAAGGGGAGCGGTACTCTTGAAGAAAACCTGTGTATATGCACCGTAGTTGAGCATAGCTTCTACAAGCGGAACAGCCTTCTCATAACGTTTTCTGTTTTCAGGCGTGAATATACTGTCAGCATAAGCTCTTACGGAATATGAAGAAATATTGCTTTCCTTGTCACCGTCAATAAGCTGTGCAACTACGTCGGAAGTCATATCCTTTGCGTCAACGCTGTACTTGAATACATGGTATGTAATATTATTTTCGGTATCATTCACGATTTTTGCATCGTTTACCTTTATGTCAACAGCTTTTCCGTCCTGTACCAAATGCATATATGCATCATCGCTCAAATCTTCCTCGTTGATTTCTGTATAGAAATTGAGGGCGATATCACCGTCAAAGCTCATTGAATGACCGCTGAACTTGACATTAAGCTTTTCATCTTCGACAACTTCGGGAGTTTCCTCAGGAATTTCCTCCTCGGTTTCTTCCTGCTTTTCTCTTGCGGGAGTTGTCTTTCCTGTTTCGCTGTCATACCAGCACTGTGAGAAGTGATAACCGTTTATATTGTCATCGAAAACAACTGCATTTCCGTCAGGGAGGGGAACTTCAAATGCCTTTCCACCGTTTCTCATTACTGCACAGTAGTGGCAGTTTCTGTTTTCATCGAAGTAAACCTTGATGCCGTCACCGTCTCCATCACGGTAATCCTGCCGGATTCCGTATGCATAGTTGCTGATCCACATATTCCAGTACCATTCGCCTTTGAAAGTGAGTTCTGCGCCTGAAAGAATCACATCTCCGGGGTGAAGCTCATCGGGACAGTCATCAAAATCAACGACTGAATCATAAACAAGGTTTTCGCCGAATACATAGGGGTCAGCCTTTGTTCCGATACCGCCTTTGAGATAGATACCTATGCCGTTTTCAGACTGCTCGAAATAGGTTCTTCCCATATGATAACCTGCATAGCCTTCTGTTTTAAGCTGCTCATTTGCATCAAGGTACATCGTGCATCCGTTTGAAGCAACAGCATATTCATCTTGTTTTGTATTTGATACGTCACCGATTCTGAAATAGTCATTGGGCTTTATGCCGGGGCATACAACCTTAGCATCTTCTGTGAGGTAGCCTCTCCATACATAGGGTCTTGTCTGCTTATGTGTCTGGGGGTCTTTCCAGTTGAGTTCAGCCTTGTAATGGCTTGCTTCGTAGGGAGTTCCCACTCCGTCATCTTTTGTAACTGCAAAGAACTCGCCTGAAGATATTACAATTCTCTTATTTGGGTCTATATTTGAAGGGTCAACAGCGGGCATTCCCCAGTCATCTGCGTAGCTTACGGAAACATTTTCAGGAAATTCAATTTTGAATGTTTTCTGTTCCTGAACTGCGCCCTGCTCTGTCTCTGCTGCTGCACTTATGAGCGCTGCATTTGATGTAACTGCTGTTGTTGCAACCATGAGGGCTGCAATAATTCCTCTGAGTCTTTTTGATTTCATAATAATTTACCTCCGAATACATTTTTTTCGTTGATTCATTGAGATTAAAAATCAATCCTGCTTGTAAATTCGTTTTCCAAAACGAAAAAGGGACAATTTTTAAAAAATTTTTTTGTTATGTATTCGGGCAAGCCGTTATCAGAACAGCGCAGCCGAACCTGTAACCCCAGATAATAATTTATTTTTTTCATAAAATCACCCCATTTTTTGTTTATTATTATAATTATATACATTTCAGACATAAAAAACGACATTTCAGACATGATTTGAACTTTTTTCAGATTTTTGTGTTATAATTCATGTGCAAGGTCAATGGAAAGGAGTGAGCAAAAGATGAAAAAAAGAGTTTCTGATATCTTCCTGAAAGCAATTAAAAAAGTCGCTTTCATGTCAAGTGAAACAACATCAGGCGCAGGTCTTTATCAGCCGAAAACACCCAAGGCACTTATCAGGTCTGACAAGAAATAATGAATCATTTCAGTTTTTGCAGTGTCGCTATGGTTTGATTGACAAAATATCGCCATAGCGTGGATTGAAACAATCTGAAATCTGATGAAGAAATCCCCTCAAATTTGATTTTGAGGGGATTTTTCCGTAATAACTTACAAAAATTATAAAGAAACTTTGTGCAGGTACATGATTTTTTATTTAACAAAAGTCAAACCGCTGTTTCATGTGTTAAATTAGTAAGAGAACATCAAAGGGGGAGTTTCATGGACAAGGAGAGTTTTTCAGCCCTGTACAATGCAAGCCGCAAAGAATTATACGGATATTGCCGTAAGCTGTGTGGAAACAGCCATGATGCAGACGACCTCATGCAGCAGACTTATCTGAAAGCATGGGAAAACTTTGATAAATTTGACGGCAGGAATCTCTCTTCATGGCTATGCTCAATTGCAAGAAATACTTTTTTAAATAATTTAAGAAATGTCAGAAACGAATCCCTTATTGATGAATATGAAGAAATCCCCGATAATTCGACAAATCCCGAATTTATCACCGAGAAAAAATATATTTACGGAATTTTGCTCAAAGCCCTGAAAAATTATCTGTCCCCTGCACAGAGAATGACCGTAATTTTATACTATTATGACGAAAAATCAGTCTCCGAAATATCCGGAATAATGCACTGTCCGAAAGGAACTGTCGAGTCAAGACTCTGTTCTGCGAGAGAAAAACTCCGCAGAGAACTTAAAAAATCAGGTAATATATTTACTTATCTGGTTTTTGTCAGCACTGTATTCAGACATAAATTAAAAAATATACATATACCCGTAAACGCAAGAATAACCGTTTCCGCAGTTGTGACCGCTGCCGCTATGGTTTCGGTATCAATGGCAAGTATTCCGCCTGAAAACAAGCTCCCCGATACAGTTATAACAATTAACGAAACACATACTTCCGAGAACCTGACAACGACAGAAAACAAAACAGTTATTCAGACATCATCAGAAACGGCATTTATTGCCACTGTAAGCCACGCAACAACAAATAAGGTATATATTACTATGCCAATAGAAGAACGTCAAAAAACGGCATTTAAAAGCGAATACGAGGAAATCAGCGAGACAGAGACAGAAGAAACCACTGAATCCACGTCTGAGGAAGAACCGACCACGAAAGGAAGTGATAACTTACAGGAAAATACATCAGAAGAAGAAACCATTAACGAATATGAGGAGGTAACTACTATGAAAAAAGAAATTATTTCAGCCGTTACAGCCATTACAACGGCATTTGCAGGATTGACAGCAACAACCACAACGGCAGAAAATGAGACTCCTGAAACTTACCTTGAATTTTCGGCAATGACTGATGAAGAATTTTCTGAATATACACAGGACAGATACGATGAATATGGTTTTGGCGATGATTCCATAGCAGACGAAATAAAATTCAAAAATTTACTTTATGTTGTCCCTGATTTCTTTATCGGTGATAATTACGAATCAGAGGACTACAATATCTACAAAATATTTGCAGACGGCGAAGCAACAGCTTATATTCCTTTTTATGTGGACAGTGAGACTGAACTTGACAAAACACTTTCTGCCGATTTCTTTGGCTATCCCGAAGATTGGACAATACAATATATTGACGGTGTCGGAATTTTTGGCGACAATATCTATGAAAGGGTACACGAATACAGAATATGCATTCCCAAGGAGGTAATTTTAGATTTTGAATCTTATGTGAGACTTTATGAATCACGTTTTGAAATTTACTCCAATAATGAGAAATATCAGAAATACGGCATAACAGGCAATACTTGGATAGACTGTCAGTTTTTGCCAAAAGGTGAAGAATTGTTTTTTGAGCCTGTAAACGGTGATGCAAACCTTGACGGCAGAGTTTCAATCTCTGACAGCGTGGCAATAATCCAGTATTTAGCCAATCCCGAAAAATACCCGCTTTCACCGCAGGCAATGGCAAATGCAGACATATACAACACGGGTGACGGCATAACAGGTCTTGATGCCTCATATATTCAGCAGCTTGAAGCAACACAAAGCTAAAATCCATTTCTCTCCTTAAAAAATCAGCCGTGCGGAACATCTGCACGGCTGAAAAAATTCATATCGGATATCAATGTCATGTCCATTGGCGTGGGATTTAAAATTTGGTGGAAATTAGTTTCTCAATAATCATCAGCAATGCATTGAGCAGTATCAGCGTAAAAATATTAATGGCGGATTTCAGGTTGCCGGAATAAAAAAGAAAAAATAATAATGCAAGGTCAACAGACAGCAGTATTAAAGATATGATTCTGTTTCTGGTTATTTGCTGTTTAATCAAAGGATTATTTTTGTTTACTATCGGAGAGAAAATAAATATTATAAGGGCTGAAACTGTTAATAAGACTAAAAAGCAGGAAGGTTTGTATATAAGTGGTAAAAATTTTACTGCGGCAATTGAAAAAATATACATCACTATTGAGTACACAAAGCATTTTTCACTTGTTTTGGCGTGATAACCGCCGGAAAACTTTCTCAGCGGGATAAAGCAGAGCAGATATGTGAAAAAATACAGGAGTTCTTTGGTAAATATGCTTATGAGAAGAAAAACAAGTATAAGCAAGCCGTTAAGAAGTATGACTTCCAGTCCGTATGTATACACTTCACGTTCTTCAATATCAATTTTTTTGTGTGCTATAAAACGTAGTATTATATCATCTGCTATATTGTGGAACATATAAAGCCTCATTTCTTGTCAGATTCAGGAAGTGCTGCGGGTGTTCTGGACTGAAAGAGAGCAGTGTCATGTATTTTCACCTGACATCACAGAGATTTTCTTAACTGCTTTCAGGAGATATCGACTCTTTTTATTTTTTGTATACTCATTTCCATTGACCTTGCTTTTTTATTATAACATAAAAATCTGAAAAAAGTTCAAATCATGTCTGAAATGTCGTTTTTTATGTCTGAAATGTATATAATTATAATAATTAACAATAAAATCCGATATCTTTGATAAAAAAAGGCTGTGAGAAAATTCCCGCAGCCTTTCTGTTGTAATTACTGATTACATATCATGTTTGTTTCAATCCACGCTATGGCGATATTTTGTCAATCAAACCATAGCGACACTATGTCAATCATTTGCACACTTAACTTCACACTAAAAATTTTACACACAGAATGTTTTGTCTGTGCAACCGCATATTTTTACTATTGTCATAATGCTGTGACTTTATGATAACATAAAACAGTGCAAATATCAAGCGGATTGACTTCGTGTCAGTGGGAGATACCAATTCTTTCCGCTCCCACTGCCGTTTTATAATGTCCACCGCTTAGAGAAGCGGGGGATTTGTATTTTGTTAAAATTTCCCGCTTTTTTACCATAAAAGCAATGCAGCGGACAGTGCATTTTTATTCATAATTTGTTAATAATCAGGGATACAGCCATATCAAAAAATTGCATTTTGTCCGCAGTGTACGCACAAAACAGCACCAAGAAGGCGTAATTTTATTGTAAGGCAGGAAAAAGACCTGTAAACAGCCGAATAACTGAAAATCAGCATATGAATAAATTTCACCAAATATGGATTACATGAAGTTTATTATTTTTAAATGTTTTAACTCTGTGATTTGCAGCCAATCAAGATGCAAAGCGAGATAGCCGGCAAATTTGTCATAACCGTGCTGTACATGGGTTCCTATAAGTCATCACCAAAAAGACGGAATTACACAAAACTTATTATTTGTAATTGTTTTAATAATATTTTTCGGGGTAAGAAATATATGTTTCAATCCACGCTTTTCAAATGGATTGATTTCGTGTAAGCGGGAGATACCAATTTTTTCCGCTCTCACTGCCGTTTTATAATGTCCGCCGCTTAAAAAAAGCGTGAGATTCAATACTTTGTTAAAGAAAAAGTGGCAGACCTGAATAAATCTGCCGCTTTTGAATTATTATTCTGTGATTTCCTCTGTTGTTTCCTCGGTTACTGTTTCTTCAACGACTGTACTTTCATCAACTGTCTGTTCAGCGGATTTTCTGCCGTGTCTGCCTGCTTTTCTTTCGGGTTTGGAGAAAGTGTTTTCTTCGGCTGATGTTTCAGAATCGGCTGTTTCCTGACCTGCACGCTTGCCTGCTTTTCTTTCGGGCTTTACGGAAGCATTTTCCTCGGCAGGAACTTCGCCCTCTGTGAGAGTCTGTTCAGCGGGCTTGCATTTCTTTTCGGAACGCTTTGCAGAATTTGCGAGTTTGCGGATTCTTTTCTTTTCGGATTTGATTAACTTGTCGATAATTGTGTCGCTTTCTTCTTCGGTTATTTCTTCAGCCTGCTGTACTTCTTCTGTTACGGTTTCGGTTTCGGTTACGATTTCGGTTACAGTATCGCTGTTTTCGGGGACTTCATCGGCAAAGGTGCTGAAACCTGCGGCAGAAGTGAGCATTGTGAGGGCTGCGAGTGCAGAAACGAGGTACTTTTGTTTTTTCATGATAAAAACTCCTTTTGATAATTAATTTTGCGGAAATTTTCCGCTTTGATAAGAGATTACGGAAGGAGTTTTTAAAAAACGGGGTCTGAAAAAAATTTTCTGAAAAAAATTATTATCTTAATTTTCCTTGATTATTTTCAGGATTTCTGATATTGTCTCTTTGGGTGTATTCGTTGTTTTTTTCCCATGATTTCTGATTTTCGTTGTTATCATAATTATTTTCGCTGTAATCGGGCGAATTTCCGAAATTTTCATTTCTTTCCCAATTAAATTCAGGGAAGCCGTTATCATGGTTATTTTCGTTTGAATCTTGGAGATTTTCATTGTTTTGGGTTTTATTTTTGCCTGAATCGGGAAGATTTTCATTGTTTTGGGTTTTATTTTTGCCTGAATCGGGAAGATTTTCATTGTTTGCGGTTTTATTTTTGCCTGAATCGGGGAGACTTTCATTGTTTTGGGTTTTATTTTTGTCTGAATCGGGGAGACTTTCATTGTTTCGGGTTTTATTTTTGTCTGAATCGGGGAAAGTTTCAATAGATTCTGTTGAAGGTTCTTTCGGGATATTTGCGATAATGGCAGAACTTTCCTGAACGGTATTTTCAGACGGGATAACTTCCTGATATATTGCGGGCTGTCGGGTCTGTTCAGTGACGGCTGCATCTGTGGTGACATTTTTTTCTTTTACTTTGAGTTTTTTATTTCTTGGTGAATGGTCATCTTTTTTAACATCAACTTTTATTTTTCTGTCAGAGCGGAAATGTTCCTCGATTTCCGTCTTATATTCTGTATAATCATTTTCGGGAGTGTCGATATAGAATGAAACGGTATCCCCGTCATTTATACAGCCCATTGAAATAGCTTTCTGTACAATTTCCTCTGCTGCGGTGATTTTGTCCTTTCCGTGCGGGTCATAGTTTTCTAAAAGCTGTGTATCACTGTTGATGCTTTCAGCCGTGAGGACTTCGCCCTTTCTGTTTACCCGCAGGCATATTTCATCGGCAGAAGCAGAAATTGTTATTGTTGAATATACTGCATAATTTCTCTGATATACAAAAAGTCCCGTCACAAGGGCAAAACAGGCAGCCGCCGATGCGAGAACACGGTATATTATTATATTTCTCCCGTGTTTTTCGGATATTTCTTCAAGAATCGGGTTTTTGACAGTCTGACCGACTTCATATCCGAGATTCGCAGCCCTGACAAACAGTGCGTTTTCGTCCATGAGAACTGCATACCCCGTATGAAGTTCAACCACAATATATTTCATAAATTTCCGTCTCCTTTCAAAATATCGTCATATTGTGGATTGAGACAATACCTGTACAATATGACCACGCAGTATTTCATATCCGTTTGTACATATGAGAAACACAGCGACAAGGTAACGCCTGTGTCTTTCGAGGGTTTTTCTTTCAGTCTGTGTGACTTCCGCAAGTTTTGAGACAGGAATTTTTCTTGTTCTGAGAAATTCTTCAAGAATTTCAGGATTATTCCTCGCATAAGACACGACTTTCCGGCATACCGCAAGGGTTCTCTGCTGTTTCGGGGCATTTTCGGCAATATCATCAAAGGAAACGCCAAATTCGGCAAGCTGTTCGGAAAGATGGGCTATTTCCTGCCTTGTAGCCTCACGGATTTCATTTTCCTGATACCGGTCTTTGTCGTCCTGCAGGGTGTCGGCAACGCATATTCCCTCTGTCTCATCTGAAACGGGGCTTTCAAGTGATATATGTCCCTGATTGCGTTTTTCCCTGCGGTAATAGTCAATTAATTTATTTTTTATTTTCAGAGAGGCAAATTTCAAAAATGGGCCTTTAATCAGTGAATATCCCTTTATTGCCTCATAAAATGCAAACATTGCTATACTAAGTTCGTCATCTGATTCACTGACGGAACGTTTAAGAAAACGTGCAGTTTCTGCTTTTATGAACGGCATATAGTCCTGAATAAGCATATTCGCCTGTTTTGAGTCTTGTTTTGCCTGATTTACCCTTCTGACAATCCGGTCGGAATCCATGCGGAACACCTCTCTTTCTAAAGAATACGCAGAATAACAGAAAAAATCAAGGTTAGTTACAGTATAGCATATATTCTGTTGATTTGCAATCAGTATTTCTGTGTGTTTCACATCATATTTCAGAACATATATTTGTAATGCTTTCGGTGTCGTGTCAGGTATTCAGTCACCGGAGCAAGCAAACAGGCAGACAACGACAAAAAAGTCCGGAATATCCGGACTTTTATTTTTCTGTCGGAAGAATTATATTCACAGAAAAAACATTGTTTTTGTAAATAATTTTAATTTCTCCGTTCAGTTCCTTAATTATGCGCCTTACGGTTTTCAAGCCTATTCCGTGGAGAACAGTATCTTTCTTTGATGTTTTTACATTCGGGTCATAGTCGGAGCATTTATTTTTTACAGCTATTGCCATGTAGCTGTTGACGGGTCTGATACTGACCTCAATATATGGATTTTGTTCCTTCTGAGATGCTTCGATAGCATTGTCAAGGAGATTTCCGAGCAGGGAAACGAGGTTCTGCGGGGATATACTGAAATTTTCGGGAATATCCGCAGTTATGACAAAAGGTATTCCGAGATTTTCGGCTTTTTTCTGTTTTATGTAGATTATTGAGTCTGCGGTATTGTTGCCTGTCTTGTAATAGAAAAGCCTGTTTGAAATAATTTCAATTTCCTTGTCGGTAAATTCCATAATGCCTTTTATATCACCGTTTCCCGCAAGATTACGCAGATTTATGATATTGTGCTTGTAGTCGTGAAGACTTGACTGTATAAGTTCAAATGACTGTCTGGTTTCGTTCATGGACTGTTCAAGCATATGATTTTTCATTTTTTCAAGAGAAAGTTCATTCTGAGTATTATAATATCTGGTCATTCTGAAAGAACCGAAAAAGATAACGCATATAAGCAGGAATATCATGACAAAAAGTGTTACTGTCGTGATTGAATTTATATTCTGATTGTTTATATCAATGAAAGTTACCGCAAAATTGACGAACATAAGTCCTATTGATATAAAAAAAGTAGTTAAAACATAGGTTTTTTTGATATCGCTTTTTTCGTCGAACATATGACTTAGAGTAACGGTAAAAAGCATGAGAAATGTTTTTGAAGTAACTATTGCAAATACTCTCATAAAGGAAAATTCCTTATAAATTTCGGCAGACGGAATTTCAAAGATATATGATATCAGGCTTACCACTATATTGTCAACCGCTGCGAACAGAAGCAGGAATATTATGCCGAAAACAACCGATTTTGCCTTGTTTTCGGGATATTTCAGACAGCACAGCACTGATATGACTATCAGCGTGAAAGCGGATTGCAGGGGCGAATAAAGCGAAATGCGGTTAATCAGAACTATTATGACTGAATATATAACGGAGTATGCACAGGATTTATTTTTATTGTGTTCTGCTTTCAGCAGAGTATCACAGAATACTGTACAGAAGAACATTTCTGCAAAAGAAGCTCCAAATTCAATGACCCAGAAGCAAAGCCTTACATATTGTTCCATAAGACTGCAATATGCTCCTTTACCTGTTTTATTCTCAGTCTGCTAACGGGGAGTTTTTCACCGTCTGAGAGGATTATTTCGGTATTATTGAATTTATTTATGTATTTTGAATTGACAATACAGCTTTTATGTATCATTATGAAATTCTCATCATCAATTTCCTTCTGAAACTGCATGAGCTTCTTACAGGCTGTAATTATATTTTTCCCCGACAGATGTATATATAATTTTCTGTTGAGCATTTCAAAATACATTATTTCGGAAATCATGGTTTTCAGAGTGCCGTTTTCCGCATTAATGACAATCTGTCTGTCTTTTCTGTTTTCAAGAATTTTCAGAGCTGCTTCAATTGCAATCGGCATTTCAGTTGCAAGCCTTGATTTGCGGATATACCTGAACGGCTGAAATTCTATTGCCCTGAATACAAATTCATCGTGATTTGACAGGAATATTATTATAATATTCAGATTGTTTCTTCTGAGGTCTTCTGCAAGTTCAAGCCCCGAAATTTCGGGCATATCTATGTCAAGTACCAGTATATCGAGAAATTCTTTCTTTTCAATCAGCTTGTATTCTATTTCTTCTGCGCTTTGATAGCATACTGTTTCATTTGTCGTGTGCAGACGGGCAAGGGTATCCTTAACGATTCTTTTTGCGGTAAGTGCATCTTCCACACTGTCATCGCAGATTGCTATATTTAACATTGTCTCTCCTTTCGTATCCGTTTACAATTTCATATATTTTGCCGTGAGCTTGCTTCATAATTATAGTATAGTCGGTTATGTCATAAAAGTCAACAAAATATTTAATCTGTCCCTTTTTTATACATTAAAACGAATATTATAGTAAAAGCAGGAAACTGCGGCGAAAAAAATGAAAATGAGGTAATTACAATGGAAAAAATAAATATATTTACTGACGCAGAAAAATTTTTTGATGAATGGATTAAGGATATCGGTATTTCATGGGACGGCGGCAAAAACTTTGCACAGGTAACAAAAGTTGAAAAGGGAAAAGGCTTCTCAATTGAGGACTTTGGCAAGGAACATATCAGAATCTGTGCATCAGACAGAATAAAATCCGATGAAAACGGCTCTGTGTCCATTGTCAATATTGATATAAAAATCTTTGCGGACGGAAATGTAAGATTTGTCATAGGTGATTCACATATGACACTCAATGTAAGAAAATGGTTCGCATTTAACAAATTTGCAGAGAAAATCAAATCTGAAAACAGATTCTTCAAGATTGAGAAAAAAGCAGCATAAAAGTTTCAGTCGTGCTTCAACTCCTGCACGGCTGATTTTTATTTGATTTTTTAATAAACTTTGATGAAGTTCAAACTGCCTGAAAACAGTCTTTTGAAAAGTAGCAAGCACGGCGGTCATGCACCACAAAAACGAAGTTTTGTGTTTTTGACCACGATACTTGTCAGGGGAAAATTCCCCTGAAACCCCAATTTTATTTTTAGAAAAGTCGGTAAAAAATCAGAGTGAAAATTTGGAAAAAATTTTCAGCAAAGGGCAGAAATATGCTTGATTACAAAATTGTTGAAAAAATGCCTTTTATGGTTGCCGTCTTATGGGCTGTAAACCTGTCGTATTTGTGGACTATCTGCAAATTTTACTTTTACAGGCAATCAAATCACACAAAGAAAAGTTAAATAAATTATATTGATAATAATGCAAAAAATACCCCTCAAAAAGCCTTTTAATACATATTAGGCTCAGAGGGGCAAACCTCCTGAACCATCGCTTTAATTATATATTATAAGCCATAATTTTATTAATTTCAAAAAAACAATCTGAAAATATATGTCCCTTTATTAACTTTCTTAGCGAATATATATATGTAATCAGACGAAATCTTAAATTTTAAGAAAATCAAACGAAAAAAATGAAAGAGGTAATTATTATGAAAAAATCAAACAATGCAAAGGCAAGAAAAACAAGAAAAATCGCTGCTGCTCTTGCAGCTCTCTCAATCGCATCGGCAATGGCTCTGCCGGCTTCATCTGTCGCAGCTTCCGCCGCAGAATCTTCTGAAATTGTTTATGAACTCCCCGAAATTGACACAAACCCCGCTGTAATTCAGGAAACTGACGAGGCTGTCGAGCTTCTCGAAACTGTTACGACAATAGCAGACGAACTCGAACAGGTTCAGGAAACGACAGAAGCACAGGAAGCTCCGGTAACTTCCACAACACAAGCTGAAAGTGAGGAACAGAATACTGAAACCACTCCTGTCAAGTTTGTCACGAAGTCCGGAAAAGATATAGCTGTCATACCCCTTGCAAAGAAACTCGCCCTCAAAGGTGCTGATGCCGCATTTGATGCAATCGGCAAAAAAGTTCCTGGTACAGGAGTATTGCTTGCCCCTGTAAAAGCCTTGCTTCATATGGGTCTTGAAGAACCCGACCCGCTCGAAATGATAAGTTCAAGACTTGAGGATATGGACAACAAGCTTGACGAGATGTCTGAGAAACTTTGTTCCCTTGATTCAGATATAAACAGAAATACTCAGTGGATGGGTACAAAAATTGAAAACTGTGCCGATTTGTCAGACCTCAGGAACGATTTCAGAAATCTCAGCCCCGAAGCCTCAAAACTGGTAAAGGACATAATCAGCATAGAAAATAACTCAAATCTAAACAAAAACCAGAAGATTCTCAGACTTGCAGCCCTTACCAATACGGAAAGATTTGACAGGGTTACGACATATATCTATAAAATCATGAAGGCTATGGGCGGAAGAGATATTGCTTATACGGATATGTTTGAGACGCTCTACAAGAAAGAAGCTGCTAACTGTATGTTTGCAAAAGAAGCATATAAAAAGGCTTACCCTGTTGCAGAAGCTCTCACACAGCAGTATGTATATGCGATATCACTTGTAGAGGAGTGCCAGCTTGCCGCAATGGCTCTCGAACAGTTCGGAGAAGATGAAATTGCTGATATCTCAGGAAATGCAGGCGACCTCGCAAAATTCAGAAATTTCAATTTCAAAAGACATAATCTTGAAATGGACGACATGACAGAGGCTCTTAATGCAGCCGCAGACGGCTTCCAGAGATTCAAGGACAGCCACGACAATTGCCACTACATAAGAAAGGGTACTGAAGACAGGGAAATTTCTTTCAGCAATAAATTGAACAATGAAGGCGGCAAATATCTCGACCCGATTGACGAATCCGGAAAAAATTCACTTTCTGCCGATGAAATACTTGAACTCGCCGATTATGTAAAGGCAAATTATCCCAGAAAATCTATTTATGAATATTTGTATGAAAATGACATAAATGTTAATGCCTTTGCCTTTCAGGAAAGCTATCTTGTAGTAGGCAAGACCCTTGACGACCATTGCGAAGAAAACAAAGAAGCTTCAGACGGCTATTGGGGAAAATTCGCTGCAATAAAGGTCTATGACCACTCAGTAACATTCAAGGCAATCGATATAAAAGACCCCGAAGTAAAGGTAGTTGACGTTGAAGACCATAACTACGGAGAAGAAAAAATTTATGTTTTATTCATAAGAGCAACGCACTGTAAGAAGTATGACGAAGTTCACAATGCATACGGCATAGTTCATATTGACGATAAAAAATAACAGTATCAAAAAAACAGGGGCTTGAAAGCTCCTGTTTTTGTTATTTTAACAAAATTTTTAAAAATAATCTGAAAATATATGTCCCTTTATTAATTTTCTGAGCGAATATATATGTGTAAGCAAACAAAATCTTAGCTTTAAAAAAGTAAGACGAAAAAAATGAAAGAGGTAATTATTATGAAAAAATCAAATAACGCAAAGGCAAAAAAAACAAGAAAAATCGCCGCTGCTCTTGCAGCTCTCTCAATCGCATCGGCAATGGCTCTGCCGGCTTCATCTGCCGCAGCTTCCGCCGCAGAATCTTCTGAAATTGTTTACGAAGTCCCCGAAATCGACACAAACCCCACTGTAATTCAGGAAACTGATGAGGCTGCCAAGATTCTCGAAACTGTTACAACAATAGCAGGCGGACTTGAACAAGTTCAGGAAACTATGGTAACTTCCACAACAAAAGCCGAAAATGAAGAACAGACTACCGAAACTACAACAGTAACTGAAGCACAAACAAAAAAATCTCATGTCAGATATGATGTAAAACCCAGAAGAGAAGCTGATTTAAAGCAGTTCGGATTTAAAACCGCTGATGCCGCTCTTGAAGCCATAGGCAAACTGTTTCCGGGAGGAGAAGCAATATCAGGAGGACTCAGAGCTGCCCTCAAACCGCTCTCAGGTGAACCTGACTACGAGTCAGCTGCAAATGCATTGCTTGACTCTATGGACGAAAAGATTGATGAAATGACCTCTCAGCTCCAGAGCCTCAATTCAAAAATTAACCAGAACACCGACTGGATGGGCAATAAAGTCGAAAACTGTGCCGATTTGTCAGACATCAAGAACGATTTCAGAAGCCTCAGCCCCGAAGTTGTAAAATTAGTAAAAGATATGAAGAGCATACAGGAAGACGAATCACTGAACAAAAGCCAGAAAATCGCAAGAATTGCAGCAATTACAGATACAGCAAGATTTGACAGGATTACAACATATATCTACAAAATCATGAAGGCTATGGGCAACCGTGACACCGCTTATACCGATATGTACGAGGCACTCTACAAGAAAGAAGCTGCTAACTGTATGTTCTCAAAGGAAGCCTATAAAAAGGCTTTTCCAGTTGCAGAAGCCCTTACAAAACAGTATGTATATGCAGTCTCTCTCGTTCAGGAATGCCAGATTGCTGCATTAGTCCTCGAACAGTTCGGAGAAAATGAAGTCGCTGAACTCGAAGTCAATGAAAATGACCTTGCAATATACGAAAATTTCGATTTTGACAGACACAATCTCGATGAAAATGACCCGGCAGATGCTCTCAAGGCAGTTGAAGATGGTCTCAACAAATTCAGACTCCATTACAAAAAACCTACATACATAAACAAGGGCACGGAAAACAGGACACTTTCTTTCAACTCAACATTTAGCAATAAAGGCGACAAATATCTCGACCCGATTTGCGAATCCGGAAAAAATGCGCTTTCTGCCGATGAGATACTTAAACTCGCCGATTATGTAAAGGCAAATTATCCCGGAGAGTCTCTTTATGGATATTTGTGTGACAATGGCGTAAGGATTTATAACATGAACGCTTATAGTGAAGTTTATTTTGTAGTCAGCAAGAATTTTGAAGACTCCTGCACAGAAAACAAGCAAGCTTCAGATGGATATTGGGGAAAATTCGCTGCAATAAAGGTCTATGACCACTCAGTAACATTCAAGGCAATCAATATAACAGACCCCGAAGTAAAGGTAGTTGACGTTGAAGACCGTAACTATGGAGAAGAAAAAACTTATGTATGGTTCATTAACGTAAATCACTGTAAGAAGTATGACGAAGTTCACAATAAATACTACATAGTTCGTATTGACGAGAAAAAATAACAGTATCAAAAAAACAGGGGCTTAAAAGCTCCTGTTTGATTATTTTTTGATATGCCTGTAAAAGAGAAAATCCTCTTTTCTTGTTCACTTCTTCATCAACCGCCAATAAGCATATCATATGTCACACCGGATTTTTTCGGAAATATCCCTTGCGATGCAACAGCCTTCCTCAAATG